>Ga0265327_10000055_pt1 | contig 247188 bp, 224 predicted proteins | sample 41621metaG_FD_202089 | JGI IMG/M metagenome (GOLD analysis project Ga0265327, IMG submission 202089) | Rhizosphere microbial communities from Carex aquatilis grown in University of Washington, Seatle, WA, United States - 4-16-21 metaG | ecosystem: Host-associated > Plants > Roots >... | reverse complement strand
AACGCTTTTTTTAACAGTTTTCATCAAACGAAAAAGTTTAATGAAACTAATTTCATTAAACTTTCTTCAAAACCAATACTGGCAATGTATGTAGACGATTTTACCAACCATTTTCGACTATTATGCCCAGAAAAGCAGTCGCAGTATAAGCGTGTGTGCCTAAATGCGTTTTTGCAAATTGGCTTTATTAATTCGGGAAAGCCGCGCTGCTTCATTTTACAATTTACAATGCCGCCGGTGGCACGCAACAATCCAGACGGACTAATATTAAACGGCCATAATAGTAAGGTGCCTGCTTCTTTCAAAAGACTGCGTATGTATCGTTTCTATATTGCGGCTGTAAATTTATACATTACAGGTACGGCAATAGCCAGATATCCAACAATTCATATTTGCAGCACGGTATCCTCTTGGTAATTTGAGGTGTACTTCTTCTTTCAGGCATTCTACCTTGTCACAAGACAGGCAACGGAAATGAAAATGATCATGATTGTGATGATCTTCTTCGCATTTTGTACACAAGGCATAATAATTTTTCCCGTTATCGGAAGCCACCCGGTGTAGAATGCCATCTTCACAGAAATTGTTCAGAATACGATAGATGGTCACCCTATCCATTTCGCCATTCATCTTTTGTTCTATCATGTCCTGGCTCAAAGCCAAACCCATCTTCTCAAATAAGGTGAGGACTTTTTGTTTTGCCGGCGTATTCCTACGTTTCATACAATCCTTGAATAATAGTTATTGCAACAAAATTGCACTAAACTGTCCGTATTACAAAATTTGAATCTATTACGGTTTCACTTCTCGTTTCCCGGCGTTCCTTTTCCGCCCATTGGAACGCCGCTGCATTTATGCTTAGGCTTTGCATCGTACACAATTTTCAAACATTTAGCATTTCGGTTTTAATTATTGCAACTTTATTGCAATTGCGTTTTTTTTCATACTATTGCAACTTAATTGCATTAGCATGATACCACGGAATTTCATTGAATGGAAAAAATGTATAACGGTGGATTGTAAAATCGGCCTGACGAGGGATTTTATTGCCAACAGGCTGGCTGTATACGGTGATACGCAACACGAAGAGACAAAACGGTTTGCCGCTTTATATGGTCAGGCTTATTTACGCAATATTATCGGCTGGTTTGAGCAGGCAATGCAAGAAATGCAGCGTTAGAAAATCCAGTCCTAACTAAAATATTTTACAAGTCTTTACGAATATGGATACACAAGCTATTAATCAAACAGTACAGCAAAAATCTGCAATCAATAAATTGCCCGTTACCGTGTTAAGCGGTTTCCTCGGGGCAGGAAAAACGACCCTGCTCAATCATATATTGCACAATAAAGAAGGGCTTAAAGTCGCCGTTATCGTTAATGATATGAGCGAAGTCAATGTAGATGCCCGCCTGGTAGCGCACGAAAATACTTTATCCAGGACGGAAGAGAAGTTGGTGGAAATGAGCAACGGCTGTATATGCTGTACACTGCGGGAAGACCTTATGAAGGAAGTTGAACGGTTGGCTGGTGAAGCGCGTTTTGACTACCTGCTGATAGAGAGTACAGGCATTAGCGAACCGGTTCCTGTTGCGCAAACATTTTCTTATGTAGACGAAGAACAAGGCATTGATCTGTCGAAATTCAGTTACATCGATACGATGGTAACGGTGGTAGACTGTTTTAATTTCTTTAAAGACTTTGGCACTACCGAACTATTGCAGGACCGTGATCTGACCAATATGGAAGGCGATGACCGGACTATAGTGAACCTGCTGACAGACCAGATCGAATTTGCCAATGTTATTGTACTTAACAAGACAGATCTCGTCGACGCCAAGACAACTGGCATTTTAAAAGCGGCCATCCGCAAATTAAACCCTGGGGCAAAGATCATCGAATCGTCATTCGGGAAAATAAATCCGAACGAGATCCTGAATACCGGGCTTTTCGATTTTGAAGAGGTGCAGACATCGGCAGGATGGCAGAAAGAACTGGCAGCAGAAAGCCATACTCCTGAAACCGAAGAATACGGGATCAGTTCATTTGTATTCCGGGAACAAAGGCCCTTCCACCCCGAACGTTTCTGGCATTATCTGAATGAGGAATATCCGCAAAGTATTATACGGGCAAAGGGCTTATTCTGGCTGGCTTCCCGGCCTGACGAAGCGCTGAACTTTTCTCAGGCCGGTGGCTCCTCCCGCTTGGAAAGTGCCGGCGTATGGTGGTGCAGTATGCCTTACGCCGATAGAATGCGGTACGCTTCCTATGTACATAACAGGGATATGATCGAAGGACGCTGGAGCAAACAATGGGGCGACCGGATGAATGAACTTGTTTTTATAGGACAGGACATGGATAAAGAAAAAATGGTGGCAGATCTAAAGAAATGTCTCTTACAAGATGACGAGCAATACCTGTTTGATGGGAAGATCAAGTTCAAAGACCCTTTCCCAGCGGATATATAACTATTAAATAAGCAATATGCAATTTGCAATTTCTCCTGTAGATTGGATCGTATCGGCTGATCCTGATCATCTAAAACACATCAACGAACCGGGTAACAACTTAGCCTGTTGGCCGAGGGACACCTCGTTGATAGAAAATTGTCTGAATGCGTTACCGGACGTTCCTGTGCACAAGCTGGATACACGCTGCGCATATAACCAAGCTGGTGGATTGCTGCAAAAACACCTGGAGCGCATTTATGGAAACCAGTTGATTTCCCGAGTACAACCGTTGATTGAGGATGTGATATTGTTGTCAGCGCTGTTTTATGAGGTAACTCAATCAGAGACCATCCGGTTATATTTCGCGTTGGTCGATAGTGATATGTGCCGTCGTTTTCATACCGACATCAATGATGTTCGACTACTGTGTACCTATAAAGGTCCCGGTACGGTATGCCTGAAGAAAAGCGATGCGGCGGAAAGCCTGCTGGACGAAGCCATGAACAATCCGGAACTGATCCCCGAAGATGAGCTTTTCCGTGCAGGAACAGGACATGTACTGTTCCTGAAGGGTGCGTTGCATCCCAATGCCGGCGATAGAGCCGTATTGCACCGCAGCCCGGTACTATCCGAAAGCAAAGAAAAGCGCTTGCTGCTCCGATTAGATACCAATACATTTTCATTTCAATAGACCATACAAAATTATACAGACGAAATAATGAGCAGTGAACGATTGCCTACAACAGCGAAGCCTGTTACCATTATCTCCGGCTTTCTCGGCGCGGGTAAAACAAGTTTTCTAAATGAATACCTGGCTTTTCAAAAGGACAGAAAACCGATCATAATAGAAAACGAGTTTGGCAAGGAAGGCATTGATGCCGGCCTGATCATAGCACCGGATGCAGGCGTATTCGAGCTGAACAGCGGTTGCCTGTGTTGTAACCTCAATGAGGATTTGTTCGACCTCTTAGGTGTGTTATGGGAAAAGAACCAGGATTTTGATGAACTGCTGATTGAAACGACAGGCATTGCGGATCCCGCAGCCGTCGCCCAACCTTTCATGATAAGTGCGGAAATTGAACGGTATTACAAACTGGAACGGGTGATTTGCCTGGTAGATGCCCGCCTGATTCGTTTTGAGCTGGAAGAAACACAGGAAGCGCGAAAACAAATCGCTTTTGCGGATATTATCGTCATCAACAAATGTGATATGGTTGCTACGGAAAATATCGGCGCATTGGAAGAACTATTGCGTAATATAAATCCATTTGCCACTATATTTTCCGGTAGTAAAAACACCGGCTATCCGCTAAAGGAAATCATGGCGCTTAACCGTGCAGATTTTGACAGCCGGTTAGCCACTTATCCGCAACAGTCGAGTGCAGACCAAGCGGACAAGAGCACGTATGACCAAAAGGAACCAGCGGTAAAAGAGCACCACCACCAAGGTATCAGCTCACTGAGTTTTGTATTCGAGCGGCCTTTTAACCTGGAGCTGTTTGAGCATAGGCTACTCATGTTTTTAAACTTCCAGGCAAAGGATATTTACCGCGTCAAAGGCTTTGTATGGGTGAGCGGAAGCAACGATAAGATCATCGTTCAATCGGTATCCAACCTGTTAGGTATCACATCCGGACCTGAATGGCCAGCTGAAGAGCTGCGCAGGAGCCGCATTGTTTTTATCGGCAGGGACCTTAAATCAAAAGGATTGAAAGATATGCTGGAACAATGCCTGGACGGCCTATATACATTACAGTAGCTGTTGTCGGTTACTGGATGATAACTTGTAAATGCCTCGTGGCAAATACGGATTGTGTAGATGGCATATTTGCCTGCGGAGATAATACCAGCATGATGCGTTCTGTAGCTTATGCAGTAGCAACGGGGAATATTGCCGGCGCTATGGCCAACAATGTACTTACCGAAGAAGAATTTTAAGATTATATGATGGGGCAGGCACTCTTATATATCCATTGGCATCCGGACCCTGAAATATTCCGTGTCGGGGCATTTGGCCTACGGTATTATTCGCTGCTATTCGCAGCGGGTATTGTAACGGTTTATTTTCTGTTACGGTCAGATTTTCGGAGAAGAGCTATTCCGCCCGAAGTGCTGGACAAACTACTGATCTATGTATGTGCAGGGGTGTTTATCGGAGCGCGGCTCGGACATTGCCTGTTCTACGAACCGGCATATTATTGGCAGCATCCTTTGGAAATTATCCTTCCCTGGCGCGGCACTCCCGGCCAAAAGGATTTTGCCTTTACAGGCTACCAGGGTTTAGCCAGCCACGGTGCAGCTGTTGGCATACTAATGGCAGTCTGGCTATTTTCCAGAAAATACTATTATTCCTTTTTCACTATTCTTGACCGCTTCACACCATATATACCGCTTGCCTGTGCTTTTATCCGTATCGGCAACCTCATGAACTCGGAAATCATTGGCAGCCCTGCTACTGTTCCCTGGGCATTTGTTTTCGATCGTATCGATCCGTTAGCAAGGCATCCTGCACAGCTTTACGAGGCTGCAGGCTACCTGGCTATTTTGGGAATATTAATGATGATGACACGCCGGAAAAAATATACCGGCAAGAAAGGCTACCTATTTGGCGCTTTTCTTGTAAGTGTTTTTTCTTTGCGGTTTATCGTTGAATTTTTTAAGGAAAACCAGGAAAGCTTTGAATCTGGTATGTGGCTCAATATGGGACAGTTGTTAAGTTTACCCCTGATCATTGCAGGTATATGGCTGATGATCCGCCCACGTCCGGAAAGATACCAATCTTAATCCCCGGAGAATAATTGTTCCGGAAAAGATATGCGTTTCAGGTTTTGCGGAAGTTGTTCAATAACCTCCTGCGTTTCATAATGAAACCGAACTGTCCGCTCTTTGCCCGTACCCATGATATAAGGATGAAAAAGAAAATTGTTTTTTACATCATTGCTGGCCGGGTACCACTTCCCTTTATACAAACGGAAAACCACTTCCCAATAGAAGAGTTTGTAATGCTCATCTGATAGCAGCCGGTCTACTTCTGCTTGTCCCTGTGCGCCGGTTTTTGTAATAATCTGGGTCAGATATTTTTCCAATTCCGTGGACTCCGGGAAAAATAGATACCTGATCCTGTGAAATGCGCCGCTTTTCTTGTCGATAAGAAAATCGCTCAGAATGGTAATGCCAGCTTCCGTATGATCATCATAATGTGCTGAATAAACGGGGCCACCGATTGCCTGCTGAACACGACGCAACAGCACATGCCTGTACGCGCTGCTATCCACCGGATCTACATAATCGGGAAGGATATACGATTGAAGGTCTGCGGTGTTGTTCCCACGGTATGCTTTCTTTAATGCAGTCCCAAAATTTTGATAAGGATATGCATTATAGTGAAGCAGGTAATCCTCGATGCTAAGTCCGCGATCAGGATGTGAAATTTTTACAAGGCTGCCCGGAACTATGTAGGCATCATAATCTAGTGGATGCTCATGCCTGCCATACCAATAAAAATCCCCTGATACAGAGAAATCCGGTTCAGCAGCTATTTTATAAATCTTATACGCAACATGTATCCTTAGAGGAATAGCTGAAGCAGGATAATTATCGCGGATCAATTTGATAGATTGATTGATGAATTTTATTGCCGGTTGCCGCTCGCCCTGAACAATGACCTCTTTTAATTGCTGTCCTGTAATCGTGCTGTCCTGGGCTTTTGCATGGTTCAGTAATAGACCGGTACAGACAGCGATACATGTCCCTATATACCGGAATAACTTACGGAAAACGATACGCTCAGCCATGAAGAGGGGAATTTTCAGGATGTTTAATGCAATTTTGTTGCAGTAACGAAAGTACGATTTAATTTACCACTTGCATTTTAGTTATTCCCGGCTAAATAAAAAATCTTACAGAAACGACAAAATCCGCTACTAAAGCGGATTTTGTTATTTCGTGACCCCGCAGGGGATCGAACCCTGGACCCACAGATTAAGAGTCTGTTGCTCTACCAGCTGAGCTACGGAGTCAATCGAAACAAATCTAATAAACGAAGTTTCAAATCCCAAAAAAATAAGAATTATTTTACGCAAGGCAACGACGGCAAAACCTGATTAGAAATTTGTGTACGGTCACATAATGGCAAAACTTCGTGTCTTCAGTGCACTATCGGCATGGGTTGTATATGGCTTTGCATTAAAACTATGGAGCCCCATTTAGCATTTGGCGTCGTAACGACATTATCTTATCTGTTATAATTTATAATCCGGAGCATTCGGTTTTAATGGCGTTTCATAAATTGACCATTCACCATCGACCAATCACGCTATCTTAGCGGCTGGAAAAACAGAAACAATGCGCATACTGCTTACACATATACATCAGCTTTATCAGACGGAAACAGTACATCGCCGCACGCGGATTGCAGGTGCGGAAATGGCACAGATGCCCACGATGCACAATGCCTGGCTGCTGATCGAAAACGGGCTGATCCATAGTTTTGGAGAGATGGCCTCGATGCCGGAAATGCATGCCGATGAAACAATCGATGCTTGCGGCCGACTGGTGCTGCCGGCCTGGTGCGATTCCCATACGCACCTGGTATTTGCTGCGCCGCGCGAACAAGAATTTGAGTACCGGATCAAAGGCATGAGCTATGAAGAGATTGCCCGCAAAGGCGGCGGTATTCTCAATTCGGCACGCCGGCTGAACGAAACCAGCGAAGAAGCTTTATACGACGCGGCCTATGAACGCCTGCTCGAAGTGATCGGGCAAGGAACCGGCGCCATCGAAATAAAAAGTGGTTATGGTCTTACAACCGAGTCGGAGCTCAAAATGCTGCGTGTGATCCGTAAATTGAAAGAAAAAGCACCGGTGCCGGTAAAAGCTTCCTTCCTGGCGGCACATGCCTACCCGCTCGAATACAAAAATGATCACGACGCTTATATCAGGTTAATTATCGAGGAAATGCTGCCGCGCATAGCGGGAGAAGGATTGGCAGATTATATGGATGCATTCTGCGAAGAAGGCTTTTTCAGCGTTTCAGATACCGATCGCCTGCTGGAAGCTGGCTGGAAACACGGGTTAAAGCCGAAAATCCATGCCAATCAACTGCATTATAGCGGCGGCGTGCAAGTTGGGGTCAAACATCATGCGGTAAGTGTAGATCACCTGGAATGTGTAGGTGAGGCCGAAATCGAATGTCTGCGCAACAGCAATACAATTCCTACCCTGCTGCCGGGCGCCGCTTTCTTCCTCGGTATTCAATACCAGCCCGCCCGTAAAATAATTGATGCAGGCTTGCCGGTTTGCCTGGCAACAGACTATAATCCGGGAACCTGCCCTTCGGGAAATGTACCTTTGCTGCTCACCATGGCTTGTACCCAATTAAAAATGACACCAGAAGAAGCGGTGCATGCGGTAACACTCAATGGCGCCGCTGCAATGGAACTGGAAAGCGAATTGGGCACGGTCGCCGTCGGCAAAAAGGCAAACCTTATCCTGACCAGAAAGATGAATTCGCTGGCTTATATTCCCTATGATTTCGGAAATAACCCGGTACATCAAATGATTCTGGGTGGCAAACTAATTTAAAATTAGCCAATTCAACGATTGGCAATCAGATAATGAGATGATGTAAATGTGGCAACTATGCTGCGTTTCAATGAAAACCTTAAAACAAGAACATTGATAAATTGTCGGATTATCGAATTGCCGGACTAAATTTGCGATCCGATGAAACAGATCCAGGACGTTTTTCCTTTATTACAGTCTCCGAAGAAGATATTTATTACGACACACCATAAGCCGGACGGTGATGCAATCGGCAGCATGCTTGGCTTGTACCATTATCTTACCCTGCGCGGGCATGAGGTAACGCCGGTCTCCCCCAGCGAGATACCAGACTTCCTGATGTGGATGCCGGGTATTGAAGCTGTATTTAATTATGAAGCGGAAACTAAAAAATCACAGGAAGCGCTCCGAGCGTCCGATATTATTTTTTGTCTCGACTTCAACGATTTCAGCCGGGTAAAATTGATGGAGCCGTTCCTGGTGGAGGCTACCCAACCCAAAGTACTGATCGATCATCATATGTTCCCGAAGCCTGTTTGGGATTTCGGGATGAGTATCCCGGAAAAAAGCAGCACCTGCGAAATGGTCTATGATTTCATCAATATGCACAGCGGCAACGCGCTTATTGATCTGAACATTGCAGCTTGTTTGTACACCGGCGTGATGACTGATACCGGTTCATTCCGCTTTCCGGTGACTACAGCCAGTGTGCACGAAATGGTCGCAGATTTTAAACGTCGCGGACTGGAGCATAGTAAAATACATGAGGAAGTGTATGATTCCTGGTCCGTAAACCGGATGCGTTTTGTGGGGTATATGCTCATTGAACGTATGGAGATTTTCCCTAAATGGAATACCGGCCTGGTAACCATTTCCCGTAAGGACCTCCAACTTTTCCAATTGAATACCGGAGACACCGAGGGACTGGTAAACTACCCGTTGAGTATTTCTGGCATCAAATTTGCTACACTGATTACCGAACGTAACGATGAAGTAAAACTCTCATTCCGAAGCAAAGGCGATTTTGATGTAAACAAATTTGCGCGGGAACATTTTAACGGCGGTGGACATTTTAATGCGTCGGGTGGGCGCTCAACGGCAACTTTTTCTGACACAATTGCAAAATTTAAAGAAATTTTGTCCGATATTCACCCCCGATAAATAAAAACCTGAAAAAACAACAATAGATAACAAATAAACATGATCAAGCGTATCGTTCCGTTTGCCTTGTTAGGCGCTACAATTTTTGGACTTGCTTCTTGTGGACCTAAAGATGGTTTCAAAAAAACGCCAAACGGCCTGGAGTATAGAATCGTAAAAGATGCACCCGGCGATAAAAAACCTGTTCTGGGAGATATCGTAGAGCTGCACATTATCACAAAAGTTGGCGACAGCGAATTGTTCAGCACTTATAAGATGAACAATAATCAACCGGTTTCTTTCCCGCTGATGCAAAGCGCATTTAAAGGCGACATGCCGGAAGGTGTCATGATGATGACCGTTGGCGACAGCGCAGTATTCCACGTTTCGCTGGATTCAATCAAGAAAACAGGCGCTCAGATCCTGCCTTTCATGAAAGACAAGAAATTTGTTGAATATGATGTGGTGCTTGTCGGTGTAAAATCACAAAAAGAAGCACAGGCAGAACAACAAGCTAAAGCAGCAGAACAAAAAGGCGTAGACGATAAAATTCTCCAGGAGTTCTTCGCTAAAAACAATATTAAACCGGAAAAAACTGCATCTGGTCTGTATTTCGTAATTACCAAAGCAGGTGCCGGCGCGCCTCCGAAACCAGGTCAGGAAGTAACAGTAAACTATACGGGTAAAAGCCTCGAAGGTAAACCGTTTGATTCAAGCGTAGATCCGCAGTTCGGTCACTTAAAACCGCTGTCTTTCGTAGTAGGTCAGGGTCAGGTGATTCCAGGCTGGGATGAAGGTGTATCGCTGTTGGGTAAAGGTGCTAAAGCAACCTTGTACATTCCTTCTACACTGGCTTATGGCACTAATGGTCAAAATCCGAATCTTCCTGCAAACGGCATCCTGATGTTTGATGTAGAAGTACTGGATATTAAAGACGCTCCTGCTGCAAACGCTGCTGCACAACAAGCGCCTCCGGCTGTTCAATAATTAAAGCATTAATCAAATTTCACAAGAATAAAAAAACCGGCGCTATACCAATGTTGTACCGCCGGTTTGTATTTAAATACCCTTTTAAAATAACTATGGCAAAGAAATTGTTGACCGCAGCAGCGCTGCTTTCATTGGCAATGCCTGCAGGCGCACAAGTTAAAAAAACGGCTTCCAAAGACGCAAGCCATGCAACCGCCGCGTACAAAACACCTGCAGGCTTTAAAGCAACCAAAGACGGACTGGAATACAAATTCGTAAAAGATGCTCCAGGCACCCAACTCGCCAAAGTAGGCGATTATATGGAAGTACATATCCATACGCATATCGGTGACAGCGTACTGTTTGATTCCCGTAAAATGAATGGCAATATGCCCGTTCCGTTCCAGGTACCGGCGCCGGCATTTAAAGGCGATCTTTCCGATGGTCTGGTAATGCTGACCGAAGGCGATAGCGCTATTTTCCGTGTACCGCTGGATTCGCTCCTGAAAATGGGCAGCCAGCCGATGCCATGGATGAAAAAAGGTGAAAACATGCGCGTGGAATACGATATCCAGGTGGTATCTGTAAAAACACCGGAACAGCAGAAAGCCGAACAAGAGGCACATGCGAAAGCACAGGTAGGCGCTGACGACAAAGCACTGCAGGAGTATTTTGCAAAAAACAATATCAAACCAAACAAAACAGCTTCCGGTCTTTACTATGTAATCACAGAACCAGGTACGGGTGAAAATCCGAAACCAGGTCAGCAGGTAACCGTAAATTATACCGGCATGACGATTGCAGGTACTAAATTCGATTCTAACGTCGACCCGCAGTTCAAACACGTAGAACCATTCTCATTTAAACTGGGACAAGGCCAGGTGATCAAAGGCTGGGACGAAGGTATTGCACTGATCAAAAAAGGCGGTAAAGGCACACTGTACATACCATCAGGTCTTGCTTATGGCGAAAGAAGCCCTAGTCCGTTGATTCCAGCTAATTCTGTTCTTATCTTTGATGTAGAGGTAAAGGACTTCCAATAGTTGGCCGGCGAAACGGTAACAGTCGTTTAGCTTCCTTTAAAAAAAATAAATACAGATGAACAAACTCATCTCTGTAATATTTGCCAGCTGGTATTTGCTTTCCGCAAATACCAGTTTTGCTTATAACCACCAGGATACGCTGCGCGGCAGTAATGGCATTGGCCGCTACTGGTGGGACGTAACACATTATGATCTTTCCGTAAAATTCGACACGGCCAGTCAACGCATTTCCGGTAGCAATAAAATAAGCTTTAAGATCACCGCACAGCCACATGATAGTCTCCAGCTCGACTTGCAGGAGCTTATGTTCATGGATCAGATCACGATGGACGGAATGGAGCTTCCGTTTAGCAAAGAAGGCAATGTATGGTGGGTAAAATATCCGTTCAGTCAACTGCCGGTGAACACAGAGAAAGAGCTAACAGTGCGCTACCATGGCAAACCGCGCATAGCCGTACATGCCCCTTGGGACGGCGGCTTTATCTGGATTAAAGATAGTGTTGGCAAGCCCTGGATCGCCGTGGCATGCCAGGGGCTGGGCGCTTCCGTGTGGTGGCCGTGTAAAGATGACCAGCGCGACGAACCGGACCAGGGCATGAAGGTATCGCTGGAAGTACCGGAAGGTCTGGATTGTATCAGCAACGGGCACTTGCAATCGACAGTTAACACCGTACCCGGCATGCATCGCGTCGACTATCTCATCCAAAACCCGATCAATACTTATGATGTTACGTTTTATATCGGAGATTATATTCACTGGAGTGATACGCTGAACGGCGAAAAAGGAAAACTCGATCTTGATTTTTATGCACTCCGTTATAACGAAACAAAAGCAAGAAAACAATTTGCCGAAGTAAAACCGATGCTTCGGTGCTTTGAATATTGGATGGGCCCCTACCCTTTTTACGAAGATGGATACAAACTAATAGAAGCACCTTATCTAGGCATGGAACACCAGAGTGCGGTGGCTTACGGCAATAGCTACAAGATGGGCTATATGGGCCGGGATCGGAGCAATACGGGTGTCGGGCTCAACTTTGATTTTATCATTATCCACGAAAGCGGGCATGAATGGTTCGGTAACAATATTACTGCCAAAGACATTGCCGATAACTGGATTCATGAAGGCTGGACCACTTATAGCGAGGGACTTTATGCCGAATGCCTGCTGGGGAAAGAAAAAGCATTTGACTATATCCGCGGCGAATGGCGGAATATAACCAACGACCGCCCGGTGATTGCAGATTATGGCGTGAATGATGAGGGCAGCAGCGATAAATACGACAAAGGTAGCGCGGTAGTACATATGATTCGCGCGCTGATCAACGACGATGAAAAATTCCGGCAGTTGCTCCGTGGGCTTAACAAAGAATTTTATCACCAGACAGTTACCGAAACTGCGTTTGAAGAATATATCATCAAGACGGCAGGGCTTGAGCTCCGGCCTTTGTTTAATCAATATTTGCGTAGTAACCTGATTCCGCAACTGGAGTATTATGTAAAAGGAAAAAAATTGCACTTTCGTTTCACAAATATTATTCCGGACTTTACGCTTCCGCTGGAAGTAAAAGGTGGTAAAAACGCCGTTGTTATCCATCCGACCAATGAATGGCAGCAAATAAAATGGAAGAAAGGTACCCCGGAATTTCCGAAAGATTTTTTGATCAGAATTTCGGAAACAAAACCTTAGCAATACGACGATCTCCGTGCTAAAGCTTTAACAAGGTTATCTCAACAAGAGATAGCCTTATTTATTTTAGCAACAGGCCGGGATGTTTTTTTTAAATTTTTCTTTTTTATAGAATGCTTCTCTATTGGCGGAGATCGAAAAACTGACGCAATTTTCAGCGCGCGACAAGGAGTAATGGCTGCGAAATCTGGTGCAATTATTGATGACTTTAAAACCGTAATTGTTTTTGAGAACACTTTCAGTTTAAAGTATGCGCATCAACCGGACAAAATATTTTGCATTGCTGTTACTGACAATCGGTACAATAGCCGGAAAAGCGCAACCGCTGATAGCGCCATTGGGATCGTATACCAGCGATTTTCGTTATTACGACCCCACAGATCCGCTGCTGCCGGCTGGGTCATCCGACGTAAGCAAAGGTGTCGCCTACCTTTTTGGCTACCCACGCGATCAGGAACAATTATCGGTAGCTAACGGCACCGCTTTTATTATACAGACTTTCAGGAATGATGACACTCTTTGTGTTTGCACCGCAGGCCACGTAGCCCGGAGTCTTTTCGGAGAACAAAGTTCGAATGCAAGATTTGATCTTTCTCTTCGCTATCTTGGCAGGCCGAAAACCAGCGACCCTACATTAAATGAACTGGTGAGCTGTTTTGAAACGCCTACGCGCATCGGTGCACGTCTGGTCAAACAATTGGAAAGTGCAGACGAATTTGAACGTCCGGATATAGCGCTTTTTTTGATTGACAAAAAACAATTACCAGCGGTAGCCGACTATGCAATGATCGGGTACGATCTAAGTACATTTAGCAGCAATCCAGCTAATCCTTCCGCCAGATTTTACCAGATAGGACATCCTAATGCCATGCCACAAAGGATCACAACGAGCTTTCAACTCGCGGTTGGCGACATTACAGGCGTACTGGAGTCTAGCGGCAGCATTCCCGCTCCTGTAGGACTTGGTCCGGCGGCATCCGGAAGCCCGCTCATCATGCGAACCTTGCCCGACGGAACCGTCTCTAGCACCGGAACCGCAAGAGCTGTACTTCATGGTGGGGATTCGGACCCTGTCCATCCTATTCCGAGAGACGGGAACCTGTATTTTCCAATAGAGCGAGGTACCGATTTGGTAGCCACCGAACTTGCTACTATTGCCGCCGATATTAAGGCCCATTGCTGGAAAGCCAAAACGGAAGCCGAGCTGGAGCAAACGAAAGAATATATGCGTACCGTTATCGCCAACAATAATATTCAACCTTTTAGCACTGCTCAAACACTCAACCAGGCCATGGACCTGCTTTCTATTGCCGCACCCAATTGTTATACCGTAAACACTGCGAGCGATCATAACACACCGGTCAATGCTACTTATCTGAAAGCGGCCACCTGCCTTATCGGGAGTCTTACTTTCCCAACAACCTATACTGCCACCAATAAGCCCTGGCAGATTAATATAGAAGGCAAGGAAGTTAACATCACACCCAATACAAGTAACGCCTTTAGTTACGATGCTGCCGCCAACGCGGAGCTCAATCTTGCTTCTGTAATCGTACAAACCAGCAGTGCCGTCGCAAGGATACGTTCCGATGATAACAATGAAACCGATGACGGCAACCCGCAAAATTCGTTACCGGGCAATTTTATAGTAAAACCCAACCCCAGCACGACCGGGCATTTTAGTATAGATATTCCGGCCGCTTCAGACCACCAGGAGCAAACTTATGATATCATCGTTTCGGAATTATCGTCAGGTAAAACGATAAAAAAAGAATCGGCCCACGCAGGCACTACCTGGCAGGCAGATCTGGCCAATTTTGCCAGAGGCGCATACCTTGTCGCTTTCTATCAAAAAGGAATGCAACCACATTTTGTGAAGTTGATTTACAGGTAAACCAACCAAAAAATTATCCTTCCGGCAAAAACGTAAAATCTTTTCCGCGTGTTATGATCCACAGGCTATAACCGTAAAGAACTATAATCATAAGGCGAGGAATACTACCATCCGAATACGACAATATTAATAACATGAATAAATTCGTTACCCCTTTTTTGCTGCTTGCAGCCATACTTCAAAGCGACCACTTGACAGCCCAGGCGCGCCCTGCACAAATGCTGTTGGCACCGAAAGGATCTTACCCAAATTATTTTCGTTATCTGGATGTAACCGGGAACAATATGCCGCCCAATGCCGTAAAATCATCAAAAGGTGTTGCTGGGCTTGAACAATACAGATACCAGGAGGGGGCGCTGAGTTACGGTAGCGGCTTTTTTATTCGGACCAACCGGGCAGACGGAAAAATCTGCCTGGTAACCGCGGGGCATGTAGTAAAATCATTTAAAAATGATTGCAAGGAAGGCGACAAGATTACATTTGAATTATACCTGCAATACTATGGCAGAGATAATAATGGACTGTCGCAAACCACCTCCGGAACTGTGACCAGTATTCCCAATGCTACACTTGCGGCTTACCAGAATAGCAATGTCACTACACCAGGGGGCGTAGTCCCAATAGATTATGCGATTCTACTGATCGATAAAAAAATGTTACCTACCAAATTGGTCACAGCGCTGGGATACGATCTTAATTTCACACCTGTCGCTAGCGAACGATATTATTCATTGGGCCATTCAAACTGCATGCCCATGCGTATTGCCGATAATTTAACCCTCACCTTCACCAAGCCTACACATATCTGGCTAAATTCTTCCGGGAATAATAAAATGGGAATCGGAAATTCAGGAGGCGCGGTATTTGTAAGCTCAGCCGCAGGAAACAGCGACCGTGCTATTGGTATCGCAACTAATCTTACTACCGATGCATCCTACGTTCCCGCCAACCAATTGGCAGCACCTAATGATATGACCAGTTACGGCGCCGGGACTGTGTTTTTGCGATTGAGCTATATCGCCGACATAGTGCGCCTTCATGCCCAATCTAAAACCAGCCTGGCAGCGTTCAGTACCACCGATCCTTACCTTGAATCGCAAGATGTCGATAATACAGACAACTGGAATGCTTTCCAGGTTAATGTTTCGGCCAGTAATCTGGCAGGCTTAAACGGCGTTTCCAGCGCCGAATATGCTACCGAGAATCCAGGCTCCAAACTTATCCGCGCAAAATCATTATCTATGAATTTTGAATATCCGGCTAGCACCACTTCCCAAAATCTGGTTACCTATTGCATGGCCAGCCAGATTAATCTCGAAAATGGATTTTCCTTTGCTGCCGCCAACAATACTGAATTCTCTGCCTATTCAGTTGTGCCGGAACCGTCAGCCTCTGGCACTTTGCGCCAGACCGAGGGAACACCGACTAGCGAGACGGACGAATTGCGTGCCGCGGTTCCGGTTGAAATAAAGATTTACCCGAACCCGAGTGCTACCGGAATTTTCAACACCGAACTGCAACAATTGCCTTTATCATTCGGTCAAGATTTTCTACTACAGGTATTTTCGTCGAATGGTAAACTTATCTATAAAACGACTATTGCCCCCGGAGTAGTAGAAAAATTGGATCTCCACGATCAGGCACGCGGCATTTATTGGGTCACCATCAGTAATAGAAGCGGAAATGCGCTGGTTCACCAACAAATCATTTATTAAATAACAGGATACGGTGCTTACCGGTTTAAACATTATCCGGGCTTTACGTTTTCGTAGGAAATAAAAGATCGAAAAAACACCGTTGTTATTCATCTGACCGACTAGTTCTGTGCCGAAGCATTGATAAGGTTATCTCAACAAGAGATAGCCTTATTTATTGCAACAACAGGCTGGAATATTTTTTTAATTTTTCCTTTTCTATAAAATGTTTCTCTATTGGCAGCGGTCGAAAAAATGATACCATTTTCGGAGAGCGACTTTAAAGCTGTAATCTTTCTGGAAACACCTACAATTTTAATACGCGTGTCACCAGACAAAAGGAACGCAACCGCATTTTGTGAAGTTGATTTACAGGCAACCCGCCCAAAAACAAATTGTTCTTCCGGCAAAAACGCAAAATCTTTCTGCTCCTTATTGCCCCACAGGAATACAAGCCTTCCCGATGTTTCCTTAAATCAGTCATTCTTACTTTGCCGGAAACAGCATTAAATTTACAGTACCTAATCAGTCGGCAATGGCAACACCCAAAAAAATAAATCCGCGGCTAAAGCCCAACAACGATACTGGCTTCGGCAGTAATGCCAGCAGTTACGGTGGCCGTTTCATTAACCGGGACGGAAGTTTTAATCTCCGCCGCGAGGGCATTTCGTTCATCGATCGCATCAGCTTTTTTCAAAAAATGCAGACCTTACCCTCCTGGAAATTCGGGTTGTTTGTGGTGACGGTATTCTTTGTTATGAACGTGCTTTTTACTACTGCTTATCTGATTGCCGGAATGGACGAGTTGCAGGGCATCTACGCAAGGACCAATTGGGGGCGCGTCAAAGAAATCTTCTATTTCAGTTGTCAGACGTTTACAACGGTTGGTTATGGCCGGATCAACCCTACCGATGATCCCACCAATATTATTGCCAGCTTCGAAGCCCTGGTGGGTTTCCTGTCGTTTGCCGTGGTTACCGGTCTGATCTACGGACGTTTCTCGAAACCGCGCCCCTACCTGGCTTTCAGCGACTGCGCCCTGGTGGCTCCTTATAAAGGCGGCACCGCATTGATGTTTCGCTTTGCCACCTACAAAGATCATCATACACTCACCAATGTCGATATTAAAGTAAATATCGCTTTACGTGTAGAAGAAAACGGCGAAGCTAGCTACCAGTTTTATGACCTTGCTTTAGAACGCTCCCATATCGACAATTTTCCGATGAACTGGACAGTAGTGCATCCTATCGATGAGAACAGTCCGATCTATGGCTTCAGCTATGCCGACATCAGCACGGCCGATGCAGAGTTGTATGTATTGGTAGTGGGATTCGATGAGGTGTACTCCAGCCCGGTGTTGCAGCGTACGTCTTATACTTATCTGGAGATGAAATTCGGCGAAAAATTTATACCGATGTACCGGGAAAGTGATGATGGCAAAACAACCATTCTTGAAATGCACAAGCTGAATGAAACCCGCCCGGCGCCATTACCAGTGGCGGCAAACCAAAACTAGTATTTCGTGTTTACATCATTTTTAAGCCACCTAAACCGGGGTGGCTTTTTTGTGCAATAAAAAACGCAGAAAAAATTTTGTGTAACCAAAAGGTTTCATTTACATTTGTAACCGATCGGTTAAATAACGAAGGAATCATGAGAAGAGATGTATTTCAGGCAATCGCTGATCCTACGCGCCGGGAGATCATTAACCTGGTAGCGCATCAGTCGCTTAATTTAAATTCAGTTGCGGAGCATTTTGATATCAGCAGACCAGCAATATCCAAACACATTAAAATACTTACCGAATGCGGGCTGATCGTGGTACGGCAGGAAGGTAGGGAACGCTATTGCGAGGCCAATCTGCAATCGCTCGGTACTGTTTCCGACTGGATAGAGCAATACCGGGTTTTCTGGACGGCAAAACTGGATGCACTCGAGCAATTTCTGGCAGCGGATAAGCCCAAAAAACAATCGAAAAAAACGTCTAAAAAATAGATTATGAACAAGCAACCAATCATTATGGAGCGTGTACTCCATGCGCCGACGCACAAAGTATGGCAAGCACTCACCAACAAAGACCAGATGAAGCAATGGTACTTTGACGTGTCTTCTTTTAAACCGGAAGTAGGCCATGAATTCACTTTTAGTGGCACCAGCGAAGACCGAACTTATGTGCATCAGTGCAAGATCACCGAAGTTGTTCCGGAGAAAAAACTACAGTACACCTGGCGTTATGAAGGGTATGAAGGCAATTCTACTTTGACTTTCGAGCTGTTTCCCGAAGGTGAAAATACACGCCTGAAGCTGACGCACGAAGGCCTGGAGACATTCCCGCAAGCAACCAAAGATTTTGCACGGTCCAACTTCGAAGCAGGCTGGACGCATATCATCGGCACCTCCTTGCCTAAATTTTTGGAGCAATAATTTTTTGAGTAATTATTTCGGGGTTATAAATAACGAGCTTCCTGCCGGAAATCATACGTCCTACATGGTATCGGCGCCGTCCGGGAATTATAACCCCGACTTAAAAACAAACCTCGCCTAGTTGTGGCTTTCGTCTTTCAGCAGATCGGGCGGCAAACGGTATTTTTCCATTGCTTCACGATACAGCTTATCGTATTTTTTATCGCGCCGGATGCCGATATTGCTCAAAAGCCCGCTGAGTGAGATTTTACCCCAGTAATTGAAGATAGCTTTGTTTTGAAGCCGGGCCACATATACCTTTCCTTTCTTGTGGTTTTTCTTATGAATAACCTTGTTGGCTACCCACGATAAAAAGCCCTGTCGTTCGTGTTGTTTATTGACCAGTGCCACCCGCAGCTCACGGTAATCCATTTCCATGCTTCCAAATGCGACGAAATCGTTTGCTTTTACCCGCAGCCAAAGCGAATCAATGGTTCCCTCATCGATCTTGATACGTGTCAGCGGTTCCAGTATCTGGTTGAGACCTTCCATTTTGTATTTGCCCATATTGGCATATAACAGGAATGTCTGGAGGCTGTCTGCATACGACTGGCGAAAAACCATATTTAAATTACCCTGCCCCATCAGTTTGGCGTGCACCCGGATCCGCAGCGTGTCCTCGTTATTGATATTATAATTGCGTACGTCTGCTATCCACCCATTCACATCGGTAAAATAAATCGTGCCTTCCTGGCCCCTCTTCTCTTCAATCACATTGTGCCAGATCAGGCTGTTCTTCAGCACCACTGTATCTGCACTGATCAAAAATGGAATACGCTCCAGCATCTTTGCGAGCAAAGGCCGATAACTGATCGTATCGTCGGGGCGACGTTTATCCCGTTCTACTTTCAATTGCAAGCTATCGATGCTGATATTATGCACTGCGAAACCTGTATCGGACCTGTATCGCACAGTAGAAACACCACCGGCACTAATTTTACCGCTGCTGACGGTGAAAATGTCCTTTTCCACCTGCTGCAATGCAAACATGCTATCGCGACTAATTTTACTGCGCATCCTGAAACTATCTACCGTAAAACTCTTATGCCCGATATCGGCGCTTACATTGTAAAAGCGGATTGTCTGCAGCGGGTTGTCGAGAAGAATATCGGCGCCGTTGAGCAATATGCCGGCATTGCCATATAATAAGCGCAACAAGGAATCTTTAGTTGCAAAGACACGGCCTGTATTCGCAATCTTGATTTCGTTCAGCCGGAGGCTGGCCTCCTTATCGTCCACCTTTCGGGCGTAAGTGATGCCTTGCAACAAAAAATTTTTCACATTAAAGTTTAAAGGTCTGTCGCTATTGCCCGAATGAACATCTGTCAGCGATGCCGTAAACGCATCATAATGCGCCGTTGTATAATTGTCTTTCTGAAAAGAAACATCTTTTGTTTTCAGATCAAGCTCATCGACGCTCCAGCTAAGCTTTTGGCCTTGCCTGCCGTAGAGTTTCAACCCCGAAATATTTGCATGATCTCCGGAACCGCCGACATAAAAATGACTGGTATCATTGGCAGACGCATATTGGAAACCGGGTCTCAAAAAATGAGCGGATGCTACTTCCAGGTCAAAATCTTTTTCGGGTAAAGTATATACCGGCAACTGAAGCTGAACGACCGGAACTTCGGCGGTAATGTTTTTACCTTTGCCATTCATATAAAAGCGAAGGTTGCGCAACTGCGACACTTCTTTATTATGCAGATCAAGCTGGTCGGCACTCGCGGTAATGTCGCCGTTGGTAAAAGTTACTTTATGGGAAGCCACACTGATATCTTCCCAGCCAATCGTTTTTCCGGCATTGCTCAAACCTGTAACAGCGATACTGTCCAGCATAAATTTGCTGGTAGTTGCATCTTTCTGCACGCGAATATTGCCAGCGCCCACATTTACCTGGCGAATCATCCAGAACGGAACCTCAGTTGTTTTCGTCTTTGCCTTCGGCAGTCTGTTGAGCGTAACGTCTGCATTTAAGGTAGCTACCGACAGTTCCTTTAGCCTATAACCATCTTTCTGATGCAGCATTCTGTTTAACGAATCGATCCGCAGCATTACACCCGTCAACCCGATGGTACCTGCCTTGTTGCTCAGCGTTGCATTTACTTCATTTAAAAATACGGTATGCGCATCCGGGTCAATTTTTATGCCGGTAGTCAAAATTATTGCCTGCGGTAAATTTATTTGTGCCTGACTTATGTCCACCAGCCTGCCAGATGTAATGTATTCCGCCACTCCGTTGGCTTTCATCAGCTGCTCTATATCTACGCTGCCATTAATTCCGTTTGCCGTTACGATTTTATTCGCTGAATTTTTATCGAAGATCACCAGTGAGCCGTTACGAAGCATAAACGACCGAACGCTTAAATATGGAAAACGTTCTTTTAATGTTTTCGGTTTCGGCACATTTTGTCGCTTTCCCTTTGAAATATTGAGCAATCCCGGCTGCAACTGAAAATAAGGGTCTTCCATTCTCATTTCATCTGCTTTTAAGCGGCCCGATAAAAGCTCCTCAAGTGAAAAATTGGTAAGCACCAGCCTTGGAATACGAAACAGGTTGTGGTTTCCATAACGGCTCTGCGCCGTGCTTTGCAGCGTATAGTCCTTAAGTATGATGCTATCCTGGTCGATACGAAAAACAGCAAACGAAGTCTCCCAGGTATCGCCCAGATCGCGTCCTTTAAATTGCTTGATATCCAGTTTCAGGCTTTTTAACTGCACCGGGGCTTTGCGTCCTACATCGAGATCGAGCCCTGTTGTAATCAGGCTATCGCCGTTAATTGTTCCAGCCAGTGCAAAATTGCCCGAAATAGTCCGCGCCGATGAATTAATTCTGCGCACAGACAAATAGCGGATCGACATAGGACTCAGCAAGCGCAAAATGCTGCGATTGGCAATTTCTTCATTACTTCTCTTCTTCCTGCCCAGGTTTGCGTTTGTTTCCAGGTACACATCGCCGGCGTTGGCTTTTACCGTATCGATCACCAGTTCCCCGGCATTGGCCCACCTGCTCCAGTCCAGATGCGAAATGCTTACTTCATGCAGATTGATATGCGAACTATCTTCTTCTTTTTTACTCCTTTTTTTGGAGAAAGCAATGTTTTGAATCACGAATTGATGCGTAGCACTGTTCCAGTCAAACTGGTCGATCGCTACAGCCACCGTACTGTCGGGGTAAACAATATGTGGATGATCGAGCCAGAGATGAATCTGCGCATTCAATTTAATTTTTTGCGCCGCACGGTTGGCTTTTACATCCGCGAATAGATGATCTACATGCAGCGATACGCGGTCCACAAAAAAGAAATGACGCGGATCGGTAAATATTTTCACCTGCGCATTATCGATCCGGAACCGGTCCATGCGCAACGAATTCACGAGGTTATTGAGTGTATTCTGAATAGAAAGCAGTTGGTCGTGAATCACCAACTCAGAGGTGTCGGTCCGGCTGGCCGCAGCATTATTAGCGAAAGGAATAACAATAGAAGGATTCACCAATCCCACTTCATCGATATTCAGTGCCCGGTCAGACAGCAAAGAACGAATACCATGCAGATCCAACAATACTTCGTCTGCACTGAAATTTATGTTATGCGCTTTATCGGTAGTATCAACCGGCTCCAGTACGACGTCTTTTGCCAGGATGCCGATGGTCGTATAATGAATGCGGACAGCTGATGTTTTGAGCCGGTATTTATTATTTGTAACGCTGCTGACAATACTACTTAGAATATGGCCGGCTTTCCATTTGATGAACAAGTGTACCGCCAGCAAAAAGCATACGAACACAATGCCGCCAATCTTCAGTTTTTTATGTCGAATCATGCCCGCATCAATAAAACCTTATGCAATCTAAGCATTTTGATATATAGATCATTACTTTTCAAATAAACAGGAAAACAAAACAATTTGTTTAGATTGGCCTAAATTAATAGTTTTGCCAGCAAAATAAACTAATGAAATACCTCCTGACCATACTATCATTTCTGTTGCTGCAATCAGCGCATGCGCAAAACATACGAGGGATCATCCTCGACGGCGAAACCAAACAGCCGCTCGCAAATGCGTCCGTTCAATGGGCTGGGACTGCGGATGGCGCCTATGCCGATGAAAAAGGCCGCTTCGAAATAGCCCTGAGCGCTGGTGCAAGCACTGCCAGACTAATTGTTACCCATATCGGTTACCAGCCGGACAGTATTGCGATCAATAAAAAAAACCAACTCGTCATCCTGCTCTTCCCCAGCAGCCGCGCACTCAACGAACTGGTAGTCTCAGGCGTTTCAAAAGCCACCAGGCTGAAAGAAAATCCTGTAGCTATTGCAACGGTTGCTTCTAAAACAATTGAGCGCTCTTCGGAAAACAATATCATTGATGTGCTCGTGAAAAATGTACCGGGGCTGAACGCCGTTAAAACCGGTCCCAATATATCGAAACCGTTCATCCGCGGACTCGGTTACAACAGAGTGCTGACACTGTATGACGGTATTCGTCAGGAAGGACAGCAATGGGGCGATGAGCACGGCATCGAAGTTGATGAATATAATATAGACCGTGCAGAAGTGATTAAAGGTCCGGCCAGCCTGATGTATGGCAGTGATGCACTGGCAGGTGTGGTAAGCTTGTTCCCTTATTTACCGGCTGCCAATAGCAAAATCAGCGGACGTTTCATTTCAGAATACCAATCCAATAATGGACTCATCGGCAATAGCCTGCGGCTGGGTTACCGAAACGATAAATGGATGTGGCAGGCGCTCGGTTCTTACCGCATTGCGAAAAATTACCAGAATAATATTGATGGGCGGGTATATAATACAGGATTCAGTGAAAAAAATCTTGCGGTCGCTGCGGGATATTACAGCAAACTGGGGCAAAGCCTGATCCATTGCACACTCTACGATAATCTGCAAGGTATTCCCGACGGCAGCAGAGATTCGCTGAGCCGCAGATTTACCAAACAGGTGTACGAGGGCGCACAAGACGATATCACGCAGCGTCCCATTGTCAGCGAGCAGGAGCTAAATAGCTATCAGCTCAGTCCTCTGCATCAACATATTCAGCATTACCGACTGTACACGTCGAATCATTATAAAATCGGCAAAAGTAATATAGATGCACTTCTTGGCTGGCAACAAAACGTACGGCGAGAGTACAACCATCCCACCTTGCCAGATCAGGCAGGCATGTATGTACGCTTAAACACGCTTAATTATGATTTGCGTTACGCCGTTTCTATGGCGCGGAATATAGAACTCACCGCAGGAGCAAATGGCATGTACCAAACCAACAAAAGCCTTGCAGCAACCGACTTCCCGATACCGGATTACCAATTGTTTGACCTGGGTGCTTATATATGCGGCAGGTGGAAACACAAGAAGATGACGATTAGTACGGGCATACGATATAATACCCGGTCTGTACGCAGCAACGATTTTTACGTGCGTACGAATCCGAAAACGGGTTTCGACCAACAGGTCTTCCTCCCCGATACCGCGGGTGCGACCCTTCAATTCCCCGCTTTCAGGAAAGATTACAACGGCGTGTCGCTCAGTATAGGCGGAACGTACGAAATCAGCGCTCACCTGAGTCTTAAAGGCAACGTAGCCAAAGGTTACAGAAGTCCGTCCATTACGGAATCCGCTTCCAACGGGCTAGATCCGGGCGCCCATATTATTTACCTCGGCAACCGGAATTTTGACCCTGAAACAAACTGGCAGGAAGACATCGGTGCATTTTTCCAGTACAAAGATTTCGCTGCTTCCGTTAGCCTGTTCAATAACCACGTGAACCGGTATATTTATCTATCGCAGCTGGCGGATGCGAACGGCATTCCGGTTGTAGATGCACAGGGCAACCGTACCTTCCAGTATCAACAGTCAGCCGCCCAGCTTTATGGCGCGGAAGCTACACTAGATATACATCCTGCCGCATGGAAAGGGTTCAGTTGCAATAATAATGTTGCAATCATCTACGGGTACAACCGCGACGAGACCTTTAAAGACCAGGGCACTTCCGGCGCTTATCTCCCGCTTATTCCTCCCGCCAAACTGGTTAGTACAATCGGCCAGGAACTGGTACTGGAAAAGAAATACCTGCGCGCCGTCAATATATCTGCTACAGTAGCATACAACGCTGCTCAAAACCGCTACCTGAGTTTATATCAAACCGAAACGGCAACGCCGGCCTATACATTATTTCATTGGACCACGAGCGCTGAAATACCCTATTCTAAACGGAGTTCGCTGCAATTGATCGTCCAGGTAAATAATATTTTCGACCTTGCCTACCAAAGTAATATGAGCCGGTTGAAATATTTTGAATACTACAGTGCATCACCTGGTGGCCACTATGGGATTTATGGCATGGGTAGAAATATCTGCGTGAAAATGCTGGTTAATTTTCCTTAGCCGGGATTTGGATTGTACTCGGTTGTCAGGCTGACGAAAGAAGCGCCCAGCGTAGCGGATACAAGAAGGTTTTTTTGTTTTTTCAAACCAATCTCCTACTTTCGTTGTTCGACGATGCAACATAACAGTAACATACAGGCCGTTTATTATTATTACTATTCTCAACGATATTGTTTGGAATAGCGGCTACTGTATTGCGTTAATATAATTCAGCCATACCCGGTTCCAGACAGCGGAACCGGGTATTTTTTTGTCCTTTCCGCAAACGCTCCCAACTAAAATTCAATAAACATGCAAAGGCACAAGCCATTGGCGCAACATTACAGCGCCTACACGACCGAAGATTTTACAGTCTGGAGATTACTCTTCAAACGTCAGATGAATTTACTGCAGCAACATGCCAGCAGTCTTTACTTAAAGGCATTAGACGACATCGGCTTTACGGCCGGCCAAATTCCCCATTTCGAAAAAATGAATGAACGGCTGCAGCCGCTTACGGGCTGGAAAGTCATTGTGGCGCCGGAATTGGTACCGCAGCACGAATTTTTCTACCTGTTGTCGCAAAAAATATTTCCGGCAACCTGCTGGCTCCGAACGATGGCCGAACTCGATTATATCGAAGAGCCAGATATGTTTCATGATGTATTTGGTCATGTGCCATTACTCACCAATGCAGCCTACGCACAGTTTATGGAGGGATTTGGCAAACTGGCGATGAAATGGATCGAAGTACCGGAGATGATCGCCTTACTTGGCCGTGTTTATTGGTTCACGATCGAGTTTGGCTTGCTGCGCGAGCAAGGCAAACCGGCCATCTTTGGCGCGGGCATTATTTCATCTCCCGGTGAAGCCCAAAATAGTCTCGGTAACCGGTCGGAAAAGTCTGCTTTCAATATCGAAAAAATGCTGGCAACCGATTACCGCACCGATGTCGTTCAGCCGCATTATTTCCTGATCGATTCTTTCGAACAGCTTTGCGCAGCATTGCCCGATATCGAAGCCTCATTGGCAGCGCTCACTTATGCTGAGAAATATTGTCTTTAACGCATTTGTGTTGTGATCGCCTGATGTTATATCCGCAGACCTTCTTAAATTGTAGTACAAAAACGAGCTTTCATGGACAATATATTTTTTGAAGCACCGGTGTTATGGTCACAGATAGATGCTAATATGCATTTGCGCCACTCCGCCTACGCTGATTTTGCCGCACAGGCACGGCTTGAATTATTGGAAAAGCTAGGTATTTCGGTAAGGGAATTTGCAAGGCTGAAACTTGGGCCTATCCTCTTCCGGGAGGAACTGCTGTATCAACGTGAAATCGGTATGGATGATATGGTGCGTGTCAGTTGTGTATTGACAAAAGCCCGTCCCGATGGTTCCCGTTGGTCCATACGCCATGAGATATTCCGCAGAGATGAGGTACGTGCCGCTGTTATAAATGTAGACGGTGCGTGGATTGATATGGAGCAACGGAAACTCGCGAAGCTACCGGACCACCTGAACGAACTATTTATGAAAGTGCCGCGGAGCGAGGATTTCGTAATGGAAAATCTCAACGCATCGATATGATGAATGGTTGTAAATGTGTAGAGGCACAGGCATCATCAACTGTCAATAATAAAAAATTCAAAACATGAATCCATTCGAGCAAGCTGTTGCAGACAGCAAAACGCTTCCGGCGAAACCAGATAATGAAACATTGCTAAAGCTTTATAGTTTATACAAACAAGCAACGGAAGGAGATGCGCCATCCGAAAGTAATGCGGGCATGTTTGATTTCGTAGCCACCGCAAAATACAATGCCTGGAACGATTTACGAGGCACTAGCAAAGACGATGCGGTACAGCGGTATATTGAATTGGTACATCAACTGAAGGGCGAATCTTCCATGTAGCCATGCAATCAGGTTGCCGCTATATGCCATACCCAAAAACGACCGGGAATTTCCGGCCGTTTTTTTTATGCCTGATTCAAATACACGAAAACGAATAAATAAATAGTTATATTTATAATACCCAAACTGCATCGCATGATTAAACGCATTACCACGCTGACGCTGATCTCTTTGTTATTCGTTGTAACCGGCCGAGCCCAGGTCTCTGATGAAGACGCCGCCAAAGCCAATAATCCGCTGGCTAATTCAAAAGCGATCAATTTCCAGAACTATTACATTCCTTCTATCTATGAAGACGCCAGTATGAAGGCCAATAGTATGCTGATCCGCTATGCGATGCCTTTCGACAAAGGGAAAATACTGGTACGCGTGACACAGCCGCTCAATACCAACCCCTCGGGTTATGATGCGATCTTAAGACCAACTTATAGCTCTGGACTGGGCGATCTCAACTTTTTTGCAACCTATACGCTTACCAAACCAACGGCAAAAATGCTGATCGGAGTGGGTCCGCAAGTTGTAATACCAACGGCAACTTCACCCTACACAGGTTCGGGTAAATGGCAGTTGGGCGGTGCGCTTGTTTTGTTTAACGCGTCGTCCCGCGTTTTCCAATGGGGTTCGTTAATTACGTATCAACATTCGATTGCAGGCCAGTCAGACCGGCCAGACGCCAGCCTGCTGATCGTACAGCCGTTTGGTATATTCCAGTTGGGCAAAGGCGCTTACTTACGGTCAACGGCATTGTGGTCATTCAATATTGAAAACGACAGCTACAATGTTCCGATCGGTATTGGCGCGGGGCATGTGCTGAAAGTCGACAAAGTGGTTTTAAACATTTTCCTGGAGCCTCAGTTTACGATGCTGCACCAGGGCTTAAATCAACCGGCCTTACAGATATTCGGCGGTATTAATTGCCAGTTTTAAAAGCGGCACAAAGAGATCATAAAGCCTAACTCGTTCTCTTGCCCTTTAAAAGCTTATCCAGCGCATCCTCGAATGAGCCTGCCCGCGTTACCTCGCCGGCATTGACAAAGTATATCTCATCGGCATTTTCGATCGTATTCAATCGATGTGCGATGATTATCCGGGTAGTGGTTGCCGACAATTTATCCAGGATATCTTCCAGCAGGCTTTCGGTAACGGTATCGATATTTGCCGTGGCCTCGTCCAGGATCAGGATTTCCGGATTTCGCAACACTGCACGCATAAAGGCAATCAGTTGTTTTTGCCCCAGGCTGATGCTGTCGCCACCGGAATTTACTTTTGTATCCAGTCCCTGATCAAATATTTTAAGCAGCGCGCCGAGATTATTTTCCTGGATCACTGCTTCCAGCTGTTCGTTGGAAAAGTGCTGATATTGCGGGTTCCCATAAAGAATATTATCTTTTACCGTACCGGAAAACAGAAACGGTTCCTGCAAAATGAAGCCAATTTTACTGGCACGTTCTTCCGCGGTAAACGACCGGATATCACGACCATCCAACAAGACTGCTCCCTCTGTAGGATCGTACAAACGGGCAATCAGCGAAGCAGTAGTAGTCTTACCGCCACCTGTCGGGCCAACAAACGCATAGGTTTTGCCGCGCTCGAGTTGCAGTGAAATATGGTGCAGGATCTCTTTTCCTTTTACATAACCGAAATGCACGTCTTTAAATTCCAATATAGGTGTATGGTTTAATCCCCGCTGTCTATCATCGGACGAAGGCATATTATTGTCCAGCGCCAGTATCTGACTAATGCGGTCCCAACCAGCCATGGCTACCTGGAAGTTTGTCCAGAGTGCTGCAAGCTGCCGCAGGGGATTGTAAAAGTTTACGACATAAGCCAGGAAACTCACCAACAAACCGACTGTAAATTGATGTACCGAAATCAAATAAATGCCCAGACACAATACGATGAGCTGTGCCATGCCGGAGAAAAAACTATAGACTGGCAGAAAAATATTATTCGCCAAACCCGCTCCCGTGGCGGTCCGGTAGTTGTCTTGGTTTACATGGTCGAAACGCTGGCGAAAATAATCACGACGGTTGAAGGCGATGATCACACGGAAATTGCTCAGGCTTTCCTGGATTTCAGCGCTCAGGCTGCCTACACTTTTCAGGTTTACGGCATTTTTCTTTTTTACCCAGGGCGAAACCAGTTTGGTAAAAATCAGTATCAGCAAGGCGGGAACTAAGGTTGCCACGCCTAACTTGAAATTAGTCGCCAGCAGAAAAATGCCTGCGCCCGTCATCGTTACAATGCTGCCAATAAACTGCGTAAGCGACTGCGAGAAAAAAGTATTCAGCTTATCCGTATCATTATTCACCCTCGAAATCAAGTCGCCCGCTTTGTTGGCGTTGAAAAATGCCATCGGCAGCGCCTGCAGTTTTTCAAAAATGGTATTGCGCAGCGTAAACAGCAAACGCTGTCCTACGCCTCCCATAAGATTGGTTTGAAAATAACTGGTAAATAAGGCGGTCACATACATACACAGCAGAATACCGGAAAAAACCAGCACGCCGTGATATTCCTTATGCTGCACATAATGATCGATTGTGTACCCGATCAGGAAAGGGCCGCAGAGATTCAGACCAGAGTTCAGCAAGATTGCCGCAGATGCTTTCAACAGGGTCGGACGTTCGTGCGCAATGAGCTTCAGCAGTCCTTTGAGCGCGGCGTAGTTGGATGTTTTCTGCTGCTGGCCGCTGACATGATTAAGATCGTAACTCATAATTGCTGGTGCTTTGTTGGGCGTTAAACAACTGTACGTATTCAGGACTGGTTTGCATCAATTCTTCGTGTGTTCCGGCAGCCAGTATTTCCCCCTGCATTAATAAAATGATCTGGTCGTAATGCGCTACAGATGCTATTTTCTGCGTTACCGATATCAATGTGAGATCGGGGTAGTTCTGTTCGATATTGCGCAGGATTCTTTCCTCCGTCGCATTATCTACCCGGGCCGTAAAATCGTCGAGCAATAAAATTTTCGGTTCTATAGCCAATGCCCTTGCCAGCATGACCCTTTGTTTTTGTCCGCCCGAAAGACTGGTGCCACGTTCCGACACAATGGTATCCAGCTGGTCGGGCAAGGTTTTGACAAAATCGCTCAGCTCGGCGGATTGTATGGCTTTGGCCAGCCGCTCGTCTGTTACGTCCTCGCTAAACGCAATATTCTCACGGATACTCATATTGAAAATAATGCTGTCCTGGAACACTAATCCCATCTGCCGGTAGAAATGTTCACTTATATATTCCTCAAAAGGATGCCCATCAAAACGGATTACGCCACTGCTCGGCTTAATTAGGCCCGCCAGCAAATACAATAATTGTGTTTTACCCGCGGCGGTCGGACCAATAATCGCGATTTTGCTACCGGCTGTTACCTGGAACGAGACATTCCGCAATACGGGCGTCTGACCATACAGCACCGATACATCATCAACTTCAATATTACCGTGCAGCTCCTTGTTTAAAGTGCCCGTCTCTACCGGTTCTTTCGCATTAAGAACGGCCTGGATACGGGTATAAGAAGCCGTGGCCTGTGCGATTACATTGCTCATAAAACCGATGATCAGGATGGGGAGGATCAACATGGCAAGATAACTGTTGAACGCAGCAAAATCGCCCAGCGACAGGCTGCCCTGTATCACGAAATGACCACCCAGGGCAAGGATCGTGAGCATCGCCATATTGGCCGAGAAAGTAATGACAGGAATCAGTTTCGCAAACAGGCGCATAATGCCGAGGCCATAAGTTTTCGCTTTGGTATTAACCTCCAGGAATTTGTCGTACTCCAGCTGCTGTGAATTCACCACGCGGATCAGTGCGGCGCCGAGAATGCTTTCGTTGATTACTTTGTTCAGCACATCAATCACGCCGCGACTTTCAATAAACAGCGCCCTTACTTTACGCAAGACAAAGAAAAATGTGAGCCCTATAATGGGAATGATCGCGATGACGCAAAGCGCAAGCTTCCAATTAATGCCCAGCAGCAACACGCTGGCGCCAATAATGATAAACAACGATGAAACAATGGACACGATGGCCTGCGAAATAAACAGCTTGATCGAATCCACATCGGCGGTAAGGCTGGTCAACAATTTTGCAGGGTTTGCTTCTTCAATAAAAGCATAGCTCTGCTTTGACAATTTATCAGAGAGCCGCGACCGGAGATCACGCGCTACTTTTTCGGAAGCAAAAGTCTGGATAATGCTTTGCAGGTAAGCGAAAACAAGAATGCTGACGATCGCTACCAAAAACTCGGTGATGACAGTACGATATTCAAAAATACCGGCGTTAAATGCATCGATACTGTGTGCAATAATGCGTGGCAACCAAAGGTTGATGGCATTGCTCAGTAAGGTAAATAACAGCAATAGCAGCGTAAGACCCCGGTAAGGCTTTAGCAGATGCAGTATGCCCGGTGGCTTCTTTTCCATGAAGATAGCATTGAAAATTGAGGGGCAAATATACGGCTGAAAGCCGGGTATTTCGGTTAAAAGGCAAAGTGGGTAATCTATTAAAGGGTTAATTTTGCGGGGAATTGATTTAACCTTTCACCTTTTTAACCATTTAACGATCAGAGAACATGAAAACAGGCTACGCACCGGTCAACGGACTGAACATGTATTATGAAATTCACGGCGAAGGCGCGATGCCACTGGTTTTGATCCACGGCGGCGGCTCTACGATTATCACTTGTTTTTCGAAACTGATACCGCTACTGGCAAAAGACCGGAAAATAATTGCCATGGAATTGCAGGCGCATGGCCGCACCAGCGACCGCGACGCACCCGAATCGTTTGCACAGGATGCAGCAGACGTCGTTGCTTTACTACGCTACCTGGGCGTCGAAAAAGCAGATTTCTGCGGATTTAGCAACGGCGGCACTACCACCCTGCATATAGCCATTCAGTATCCCGAAATAGTTCATAAAATTATTGTCATGTCGGCCAACTACCTGCGGGAAGGTATGCCGGAAAGCCTTTTTGACGGATTAAAACAGGCAACGCTTAAAGATATGCCTGCGCCATTGCAGCAGGGGTATCTGGCGCTAAATAACGTCCCGTCGGGGCTACAAACGATGTTCGAAAAAGACCGCGACCGCATGATTCATTTTAAAGATATGGACGAGGCTGAAATTTCCGCTATCAAAGCACCAGCGTTGATTATGGCTGCGGACCAGGATGTGATAAAAGTCGAGCATATGCTTCGATTGTCAAGACTCATTCCCTCGGCCACTTTTGTGGTACTGCCGGGTGTGCATGGTGCATTTATCGGCGAAGTATGCACCGAAGGCAGTTATGGGCGTTTGCCGGAGGCAACGGCGATATTGATCGGTGATTTTTTAGCGAAGTAAGCACTGTGTTTTAATGGGGAAATGCGTTTAAACATATCTTCCTGACGAAGGAGGGCGCACCTGTAATAAGTATTGTTACTCACGTCATCGCGACGAAGGAAGCGAGCTGCACAATGGCGCGTACTAAAACGCAAAATCAGGTTGCCACATCCTCCTTCGTCGTCTTCGCAATGACCGCATTTTATATAGCTCGTGTTATTAATCCTGCGAGGCACTCCACATAACATAGGTTATTTATAATGTTGGTCCTTGCGAAGAGTTCCCAAACAGCAAAGCTGTGGGTACGATGTAGCAACCTGATTTCGCATTTAATAATTATGACGAAGCAAGCGATCTGCACAATGCACCACCAAACATGAAAGCAGGTTGTTATATCCTCCTTCGTCGTCTTCGCAATGACCGTATTTTTATATAGCTCGCGTTATTAAACAAGGGTTATTTATAATGTTGGTCATTGTGAGGAGACCCCAAACAGCAAAGCTGTGGGGACGACGCGGCAACCTGATTTCGCGCTTAATAATCGCAATGTATCGTCACCACGCCGGAAACCCACGCAATGAGTATTGTCGATTACGTCATCGTGACCAGGAAGCGATCTGCACAATGCACCACCAAACATGAAATCAGGTTGCCATATCCTCCTTCGTCGTCTTCGCAATGACCGTATTTTTATATAGCTCGCGTTATTAAACCCATAAGACGCGCCACATAACAGAGGTTATTTATAATGTTGGTCATTGCGAGGAGCCCCAAAACAGCAAAGCTGTGGGGACGACGCGGTAACCTGATTTCGCGCTTAATAATCACTATGTGTCGTCACCACGCCGGAAGCCCAGCAATGAGTATTGTCGATTGACGTCATCGTGACCAGGAAGCGATCTGCACAATGGCGCGTACTAAAACGCAAAATCAGGTTGCCACATCCTCCTTCGTCTTCGCAATGACCGTATTTTTATATAGCTCGCGTTATTAAACCCATAAGACGCTCCATACAACAAGGGTTATTTATAATGTTGGTCATTGCGAGGAGCCCCAAAACAGCAAAGCTGTGGGGACAACGCGGCAACCTGATTTCGCGCTTAATAATTACTATGTGTCGTCACCACGCCGGAATCCACGTAATGAGTATTGTCACAAGCATTGAAACAAAGACGCAAGTACCACCGGCACCTGCGTCTTTACAGTCTTCAGCGTGATGAGCGGACCGCATCCTGTATAGGGGCTGAGACCTGACATTCATCGTTAATATGAGAAATTCCTTGTGTAATCCTGGCCATTGCTTACAGTAATACTTTGTTCGTTTGTTTTGATCTGGCCATCTACTTCTGCAGTGTAAGTAATCGTATAATTGTGCGAAGTAAGAGCCAGGCACTGGATGCCGATACTCATTGCCATAAGCGGTGTAGCCGTTTCGATCACATAAGTAGTAGTGCCATTCAGAAAATCTTTGGTGCCGAGGCTGATGGCATCCTCGTTGTTTCTTGCTACCCCATTTACTTTCCAGCTAGTATTCGAGTTCAGACTGCCGGTGCTGCCCGCTGCTACAAACGAAACGTAATCGGATGAGGTAACGCCACTCACCGTAAATGTAAACTTCGCATTTTTGCCAGACGGCGTAGACGGATTATTATGATCGCTTTTTTTACAAGCAGCAAAACAGGTGACAAGCAAGATACCTAACAGGGCAAAAAATCGGCTGCCGGTGAAAATTTTAAGGACGGATGTTTTCATAATCTGAATCGTTTTTATTTCCAGGGCAAAGCTACCGGCATGCAGCAGCACAATAAATACCGGACATCCACGCTTTATTTTTACCCGTTTCTAGGTATTTTTTCGATGCTTCATTCCCCCTTGCATTTTGTGTGATTTTTTCACCTGATATTCGCAGACGCAACAATAGAAGACCTGCCATACATGAGTCTCCCAAACAAATTAGCATATTACGCCGTCCCAACATACATGAGGTGTTTATTTTTCACGCTCCTGTGTATCTTGTTTTCTTACAACGGATTTTCGCAGCAGCAGACGCCGCTCGATGAGCAACATTTTACCGACAGTTTACAGCAGATCATCCAGGGTAAAGCTACCGATAGTAATAAGGCCATGGCCAATTATCTATTGTCGGAATACTACAAGTTTAAAGACACAGCAAAAAGCAAAACTTATCTGCAACAAGGCCTGCGTTTGTCTCAAAACTACCCTTACCTCAAAGCCTTGTACTATTTTTACGAAGGACAATATTATTACAACTGGAATACGGCCAAAGCGGCAGCATCCTTTCTGAACGCCGCACAGGCACTCGCGAATTTTCACCACAAAGCGGCAGCCATTGCCCGCGCATCGTCGTGGTATGATTATGCGCTGATGAATAAGAATGAGAAAGGATACGAATTTGTGGCTGACATTATACTCAACCGCGCGATACCCATCGTCACCGCGGCAGGCGATACCAATATGCTGGGACTCTACTATTCGCAGCTGGCCACACTTTTTATGAGCAATTACCAATTTGCAAAAGCAGAAGAATATAACAATAAAGCGATCTCACTGCTGGAAAGCGCTCATGCAGTTTCTTCTACGCTTTTATTTGCTTATCTCGGCGGGGTAAGCATCTATATGTACCAGGCAAAATCAGAACCGGCGAAAATTTTGCTTGACAAGGCAAAACGAATGCTGGAGCCATTCCCGGGGTCCACAAATTATCCGCTCTATTATTATAACGAGGCGCTCTACTATACCGGCAAAGAAGATTTCGGCAAAGCGCTTGCGGCCATAGAAAAAGGCACGATTCTGGCCAAAAAATATAACCAGACACAGCTCTACCAGCAATTCTTCTTTCGTAAATACAATATTTATTCGATCAGCGAACAATATGCGAAGGCCAAAGAAGTGCTGAACGCTGTAATCAACGAAGGATTGCTGATGGCCAATATCAATGATCGGGCAACGATCTATTCGGAAATGGCAAAAACCAATGAGGCCTTGCACAATTATAAAGAGGCTTATAGCTGGCTCAGCAAATACCGCGCAGCGAGCGATAGTATCCAGAACAGTCAGACCAAAGTAAAGATCAACGAGCTGGAAGCAAAATACAACGCTTCGGAAAAGCAACACAAAATAGACATGCTGCAATCGCGTTACAACCAGGTGGCATTGAAAGCTAAAAACGATCGGCTCTATAAATGGGCGCTGGGACTGGGTTGCCTGACTTTATTGATTATCTCCGGCGCTATTGCGGTGAGTGCCCGCAACAATAAAAAACTGTCCATTCAAAAAGAGATCAACTATCGGCAGGAGCTTAAAGACTTGGAACAAAAACACCAGTTGAAGATCACCAAAGCGATGCTGGACGGTGAAGAACAAGAACGGGAACGCGTAGCCCGGGATTTGCACGACGGACTGGGCGGTATGCTGGCGGGTGTGAAAATGGGACTGTCGGGATGGGCCAACAATAATTTGGAAATCATGCACGACGGAGATCTCAACAGGATCATCCGCCAACTGGATAATTCGGTGGGTGAGCTGCGCAGAATTGCCCGCAACATGATGCCGGAGACATTGCTCAAATTTGGGTTGGAAATAGCGTTGAAAGATCTCTGTGCTTTTTACACCCGTGAGGATCTGTACATAGAATTCCAACCGTTCGGTATCGATCGGAATATGGCACTTTCGGTACAACTGAATATCTATCGTATTGTACAGGAGCTGCTTTCCAATGCGATCAAGCATTCCGGCGCTGCTAATATCGTATTGCAATGCAGCCAGAACGATGGCTTGCTTTTTATTACGGTGGAAGACGATGGCGCCGGCTTCGATATTGCCACGCTCGCAGACAAAAAAGGAATGGGACTGGATAACCTGAAAAACCGGATTGAATTCCTGAAGGGTAAGTTTGAAATTCTTTCTACCCTGCATGAAGGAACAACGATCAATATAGAACTTAATACCGATGCAAACGGATAAACTACTTACGGCACTTGTAGACGATCATCCGATAGTGATTGAGGGGCTGAAAATGCTGCTGCAAAATGAAACGAATATTCAGTTGGTAGGCGGTTTTTGTACAGGCGCGGATATCTTGTCCTATTTAAAGGTCAACCAGGTAGACCTTGTGTTGCTCGATATCAGCCTGCCTGATATGAACGGATTGGAGCTCTGCCGCCTGATTAAACGGCAATCGGTAAAAACTATTATTCTTATGCTGAGCAATCGCACCGAACGCAGCATCATCCTGCAATCCATACAAAACGGCGCCAGCGGCTATTTGCTCAAAAACAGTTCACTCGAGGAATTGCGGCATTGCATTTATGAAGCTTTACAAGGAAAGATCGCCTACAGCAAAGAAGTAAACCAGATCATCAGTCATCCCTCCCCGACCGAGCTGCGTGGTATTCCCAAACTGACCCGCAGGGAAAAGCAGATCCTGCAGCTGATTGCCGAAGGCAAAACCAGCCAGGCAATAGCCGATGAGTTATTTCTAAGTCCGCTTACCGTTGATACACATCGCAAAAATCTGATCCAGAAGTTTGAGGTAAAAAATGTGGCGGAATTAATCATGGTAGCAAACCAGCATAGCCTGCTTTAGCCTTTGCCAAATAATGTTTGAGATTCAACTAAAAAAATCAGCAGCCGGAAAGCGAAGGGTCAATGATATCCTTTACCTTTGGCTCACCAAATGTCAGCTATGAAACAACTATCTTCTAACAACCGCCTCCTGATGGCTGCAGGCCTCTTAATCCTTGTTTCGCCATTTTTCCTGGGTATATATATGTCGGTGCCGGACTATCAGCGCGGACTGATCGCAGGTATCGGATTGGGCCTGGAAATGCTGGCATTGCGCAACATACGACGCAGCCGGGCGTGATGCAATTCAGGCGGGTTCGTTAGCAACAGGCCGGTCACTTTACCTGCTTATCTGCTGCTGATTACGATTTTTCGCGTCCTCCATAAACAATCTTCCGACCATTCAACAAAGCTACATATAAGTGTAATTAGTTGTTTATGAATCATTAATGCAACATGTATAAATGAGGCAAATTAATCCATAAAGAGAATTGATCCCATTTCATTAATCAAACGTTTGTTTAAATTTAAACGAGTGTTTAACTTTGCGGTGTGAATTGAGGATAGACAATGGAATATTCAGAAAAACAACTACAGATAATAGAAGCCGCCGAAAGGCTTTTTGCCACTAATGGCTACGAAGGCACTTCGGTTCGCGATATCGCCCAGGAAGCAGGAGTAAACCTCGCAATGATCTCCTACTACTTCGGTTCAAAAGAGAAATTGATGGAAGCCCTGTTTGACTGCAGAGGCGGCTACATAAAATTTACGATGGAGAACGTTATTAAAAACGAAGAGCTTTCTCCGCTGCAAAAAATCAACGTGCTGATCGACGCGTATATCGAAAAGATCTTCACCCAACAATATTTTCACCGCATCATGGCCCGCGAGCAAATGTCGCGCCACTTTGGCGAGAGCGTCATTTCGGCCATGATTACCCAGGCTAAAAAGAAAAACCAGGAATTAATCGGTCAGCTGATACAGGAAGGTCAGAAAAAGGGAATCTTCAAAAAACGTATCGACATTCCGCTGATGCTGATGACTATGTTCGGGACCGCCAACCAGTTGATTACAACACAGCATTACTACCGTGACATCAACAATATGCAGGATGTTCCTGATGATGAATTTCAGAAGCATATCAAAAAGAAATTAAGCCACCATTTAAAAACTTTATTTAAAGCAATACTGACTTATGAGGCATAGTAGAATAATTAAAGGATTAAGCACGCTTGCGTTGGGCATGATGGTGTTTGCTGCAGAAGCGCAGGACACCAGAGTTATCACGCTCAACGAGGCTATCGACATGAGCTTAAACAACAGCAAACAGCTGAAATTAAGCGCTGCGAAAATTCAGGAAGCTACTGCTGCATTGCGTGAAGCACGTGAGCGCCGTCTTCCCGACCTCTCCGCTTCTGGTGCGTTCTATCGCCTGAACAATCCGCAACTCGATATCAAATTTTCACAGTCTAAAGATAACAGTGGCGGCACCGGTGGAAATGAATCAACTTCCTCCACACCAAAAGTGAACCAGATCGTTTACGGTATGGTGAACCTCTCCATTCCTTTGTTTAACGGTTTCCAGATTTCTTCAGGCATCGAGTCTGCAAAATATCTGGAACTAGCCGCGAAGCTGGATGCAGACAAAGACCGCGAGGAGATCATCCAGAACACGATTGCAGCTTACAGCAACCTGTACAAAGCCAAACAGTCGGTAGATCTCGTAAAAGAAGATCTTCGCCAGGCAGAGCAACGTGTAAACGATTTCTCTAACCTCGAGAAAAACGGCCTGATGGCACGCAACGATCTTTTAAAAGTACAGTTGCAGGCTTCTAACGTACAGTTGTCTTTGCTGGACGCCGAAAACAATTACAAAATCACGAACATCAACATGAACCTGATGCTCGGTCTGCCGGAAGGTACCGAACTCGTAGCGGATTCTGCAAGTCTCCGCGCCGATATGCAGGACAAGGGCATTGCAGAATGGGAGAATACAGCTTTCGCAAGCCGTAAAGACGCACAGGCACTCAACTATCGTGCGCAGGCGGCAACTGCTTCCATCAAATCTGCAAAAGGCGCTTACTTCCCGACTATCGCGCTGGGCGGCGGTTATGTAGCGGCAGACATCCAGAACTTCCTTTCGGTTTCTTCCGCGATGAACGGTGGTGTGACGTTGAGCTATTCTGCTTCTTCTATCTGGAAAAACGGCGCAAAAGTAGCACAGGCAAAATCTCGCCTCAACCAGGTGGAAATTAATCAATCCATGCTCGCCGATAATATCCGGATCCAGATCAACCAGGCGTATCAGAATTACCTGCTGAGTCTGAAAAAGATCGATGTGTATGCTAAAGCGGTAGAACAGGCAAATGAAAACTACAAGATCGTTAAGAATAAACACGAAAACAGTCTTGCAACAACAACAGACCTGTTGGATGCGGACGTAGCACAGCTGCAGTCAAAACTGAACTATGCCTACGCAAAAGCAGACGCTGTAGTCGCTTACAAAAAATTGCTGCAAACCGCAGGCGTTTTGGATTTCCAATCTAAAGACCAGCAGGCACAGGCTAAATAATTTTAAAACAAAAACGTTCATTCATTCGATAAATATTTATTGTATGGAAACCCAAACAAGCAACAAAACAACTACAAATAATCATACTCCATCTATGGCAGGAATAGAAACAGCAGAACCGAAAAAACGCAGCAAAGGATTTGTAATCGTACTGGCTGCGCTGGCAATAGTGGGCGGCGGATTTGGCATCACCAAATACTTGCACGCACAGCACCACGAAGAAACTGATGATGCGCAGATCGACGCAAATATCAGCCCGGTAATTCCACGTGTAGCCGGCTATATTTCTGAAGTACGGGTGAAAGACAACCAGTATGTAAAGAAAGGAGACACGCTTATTGTGCTGGACAATAGAGACTACCAGATTAAAGTGACCCAGGCAGAAGCAGCCCTGGCTGCGGCAAACAGCAACCTGAGCGTAGCACAGGCTACAACCAGCGCGGCTAAAGTAGGCATTTCCAGTGCACAGGCAAACGTTACGACCGCCGAAGCTCAGATTGAAGCGGCTAAAGTAAACGTATGGCGCGCCAACCAGGACTATGCACGTTATGCCAACCTGATCAAAGACCACTCTATTACGCAACAACAATACGATGAGGCCCTGGCTGCCAAACAAAGAGCAGAACGTCAGCTTCAGGTATTGGTAGAACAAAAAAACGCAGCTGCACGCCAGGCTAATGCGGTAGTATCTCAAAGTAATGCTACCGGCGAGCAGATCAGTGTGGCAAACGCTGGCATCAAACAACGGGAAGCGGAACTGGAAACTGCGAAACTGAATCTTTCTTATACGGTAATCACAGCGCCTGCAGATGGTAAGGTTTCGAAAGTAGGGGTACAACCAGGTCAATTTATGCAAGCTGGTCAAACGATGTTCAGCATTGTACTGAATGATGCCGTATGGGTGGTAGCCAACTTCAAAGAAACACAGCTTAACAAAATGAAGATCGGCCAGAAAGTGATGGTAAGTGTAGATGCACTTGGCGGTCATGAATTTGAAGCGAAGCTTACTTCTTTCGCTCCTGCTACCGGCGCTCGTTTTGCGCTGCTGCCTCCGGATAACGCCAGTGGTAACTTCGTAAAAGTAGTACAACGTGTACCGGTTAAAATCGAATTCGTCAATACTTCAGATCCACGTATTAAAGATCTCCGTCCAGGTATGAACGTAGATGTGGATGTGCATATCGACTAAGATTGACTGTTGTTCTGTGGTTGTGTTCGTGTTCCTCTGAGTGTAATACACAAATGGACGCAATCACAGAAGAACAAAAAAGCTCTATAGTAAAATATATGATGAACGGTGCCAACGCCGCAACAGCTTGATCTGGTAACAGACGCTGACACCCAAACAATAATTTATGCAACAAGAATCTTTGGTTGAATATGGCGCGCGGCGGGTGATCATTACGATCACGGCTATCTTCTGTGCGCTTTTGGAAATCGTTGACACCACGATCGTAAACGTGGCCCTCAACGATATGAAAGGCAACCTGGGAGCTACATTGAATGAAGTGGGCTGGGTAATTACAGCCTATGCCATCGGTAACGTAATTGTAGTACCAATGACGAGCTGGCTTTCACAGCAGTTCGGACGACGCAACTATTTTGCCGCATCTATCATGCTCTTTACAGTGTGTTCGTTCCTTTGTGGTAACGCACATGGCATCTGGGAGCTGGTATTTTTCCGCCTGCTGCAAGGTATGGGCGGTGGTGCGCTTCTTGTAACTTCCCAGACAATCATTACCGAAAGTTATCCGCAGGAAAAACGTGGCATGGCGCAGGCTATCTACGGTCTGGGCGTAATCGTAGGTCCTACACTCGGTCCGCCATTAGGTGGTTATATCGTAGATAATTTCGCATGGCCTTATATCTTCTACATTAATATTCCGATCGGTGTCATCGCTACGCTGCTTACACTTCAGTTTGTACGCAGTCCCAAATATGGTCAGAAAAAAGCGGCAAATGAAGTGGACTGGTTAGGTATTGGTTTGTTGGCTGCAGCTGTAGGTTCCCTGCAGTATGTACTGGAACGCGGCCAGGAAGACGACTGGTTTGACAGCAAGGCAATTGTGGTTTTATCGGTGGTAGCAGTGCTTGGTTTCTTCTTCTTTATCTGGCGGGAGCTTACGTACAAAAATCCAATTGTAGAGCTGCGCGTATTGAAGAACAATAACCTCAGGGTTGGTACAATCTTATCGTTCATTCTAGGCTTCGGCTTGTACGGTTCTACCTTTATCATTCCGCTGTACACGCAGTCTACATTGGGCTGGACGGCAACGCAGGCAGGGATGCTGATGATTCCGGCTTCATTGATGACAGCCTTTATGATGCCGATCATTGGTCAGCTACTGCAACGAGGGGTGCCGCAACAGTACCTGGTAGCAATCGGTATGGCAATCTTTTTTGTTTATAGTTACTGGGGCTTTAAAATCATTACGCCAGATACCGGTAAAGATGCGTTCTTCTGGATGCTGATGATGCGTGGCGTCGGACTTGGTTTACTCTTCATCCCGATCACGACACTTTCGCTTTCTACATTGAAAGGTCAGCAGATTGGCCAAGGTGCGTCGTTCACAGGTATGATGCGTCAGCTCGGCGGTTCGTTTGGTGTGGCATTGATCACAACTTTTATTGCCCGCAAAACAGTGTCGCACCGTTCTGATCTCGTTAGTAATCTGTCGGTAAACAACCCGGATGTACAAAACCGTATACACGCCATGCAAAACAGCTTTATTGCTAAAGGACAGTCGCCGGATATTGCATTGAAAAGCGCCTACCAGATGCTCGACTACAGCGTCAGCAAACAGGCAACAGTGCAGTCTTACATGGATGTGTTCCTGTATCTCGGTATTATGTTCCTGATCTGTATTCCGTTTGTATTGATGGTGAAACAGAACAAGAAGGCAAAAGTAGACCTGTCTGAAGCGATGCACTAGTTTTTTTGCGCTGAAAGCTCGGGGTATAAGGCGTAAAGCTTCGCATGGCGAGTCCGCTTACGCGCTTTTGCCTAAGTTACCAACAACGTTTTGTTTTTTTGATTGATAGGAAAAGGATGGCCGGCTGTTTAGCCGGCCTCTTCTTTTAGTAGTTTTTGTTATTTTTAGCTGGCAAAAACTCCGCGAATGCTGCTTAGACAACGACTTACTATTTACCGCATTCTAAAAATCACCTGGCGGATCGATTTGTTGATGTTTGCTTTATGCACCATCGCTTATTATGTAGATACGTACCTGCTTCCCGACATGTTGGTGCCGGCTGCTTTGCCAACCTTGATGGGTACCGCCATCGCATTTTTCATAGCGTTCAATAATAACCAGGCTTATAGCCGGTGGTGGGAAGCGCGGATGATCTGGGGCGCAATCGTGAATGATTCCCGCTCCTGGGCAAGAAATATACTGGCGTACGGCAATACAACCGGCGATTCCCACAATGTTGTACCGAGTGATCTGCAAAGAAAAATGATCTTGCGCCATATCGGTTTTTTGTATGCGCTGAAAGCTGCGCTGCGTAAAAATCCCAGCGATGAATTTGCTAAATACCTTACCGAAGAAGATGCCCGGAAAGTAACTGGCTACGTAAATATTCCGAATGCTATTCTTGATTTACAGGCAGCCGATCTGCAGTTGCTCTCCGACAAGGGCGCGATTGATGGTTTCCGTTTTCTGCCAATGAATAATCTCATCACTAATTTCTGTGACCATATGGGCAAGTCGGAGCGGATTAATAATACCGTTTTTCCTACTACTTATGTTTATTTTACCCGGCTGTTTATCTGGATTCTGGTAGTTTTAGTGACCATGGCGATTTCTGAAAATATTGGCTGGCCATCGATCTTTTTTGGCTGGATCATCGGCTTTGTGTTTCATACCACCCATATCAACGGTATGAGTATCATGAATCCGTTTGAACTAAACCCGGCGGGCATTTCGCTCAATAGCATTACACGCACCATTGAGATCAATCTCCTGCAGATGCTGGGAGATAACGATATTCCGGAACCAGTGAAGCCTGAAAGAAACGGAGAGTACATACTTTAATCCTAATGCGGCCCAATCGGTGCATGAGGGACAAAAAATCCACGCGCATTCCCAGCAATAGGAAAGACGTCTTATTGGGCATTCCTATTTTATTGTTACCGGATATCTTTTGACATAAATGGTCGATAAACGAACAAAGGCAAATGCTTTTGCATCTGCCTTTGTCTTGTAGTTTTAGCATTTTGCTACTGAAATATTCCCTTATTGTTTCACTACTTTGCTTACCGTCCGCTCATTACCATCTGTGATTTGCAATAAATAAAGTCCGCTGGATAACGCAGAAGTATTGACTGTATTGACACCCTGGTTCAACAATCCGCTAGCAACAATCTTGCCTGTGATATCCCGCAATTCAAAATGACCGTCGATTTGACTTTGCATTTTACTTCTATCAATGAAAAGCTGATCATTCACCGGATTCGGGTAAATAGCGATACCGGATGAAAGGCCATGTAAAGACGAGGCCGTCGTCGGCACCGGTGTGGTTACACCCATATTGTAACGGAGCAATAAACCATTAAAATCGTAATTAACCGTGTCTGAAATGGATGCGCATAGCGCAATCTTACCATCTGCCTGTTGCAACATTGAGGACACCATAATGCTTTTCTGTGCAATATGTTCCTGGGCGATTCCATTCTGAGCGAACATAGAATCTAAATTACCATTTGTCTGAAAGCGCATTAAAATAGCATCACTGTTATCTAAAAGATCGAGCTGGGCAATACCACCGGCTACTATTTTTCCATCAGGTTGAATGGTTAGTCCTGTAAAGAAATCGTTTGCTTGCCCAATTTTTATATGCTGCGTATTGAATGAAACATCGTGCGTTCCATTGCTGTGGAGACGCTCCATTATAAAACTGAACAAGCTGTTACCTCCAGCGCCCGCAATGACGATTTTCCCATTGGCATCCACCAATAATTTTGATACAAATGCAGAGCCGGCACTAATAGAGGGTATTACATAACCGTTTGTGCCGAATGTGCTGTCAATACCGCCGCCTGGTAAAAAACGCGCGACCAAGGGATCCAGGAAATTGGTATTGCTGTATTTATCGCCGCCTATCAATATTTTACCGTCGGGTTGCAAGGCAATGCTGGAGGTTGCTCTGAATTGCTGATTGGCAGTGGTTACCCCATTTGCGCCAAAACTATTGTCGATAGTACCATTTCCATTGTATCGCGTCAAAAGCCCCGTATCATTCACCACCAATATCTTCCCGTCCGGCTGAATCGCAAAGTCACCAAACTGCCCATACCCGGCATTTACGGTACCATTAGTGCCAAACGAAGAATCTCTGAGACCTGAGGTTTGGTACCTGGTTAAATAAGCTTGATATTGACTATTTGCATCGAAAAAAAAGCCTTTCACCAAAATTTTCTGATCAGGCTGTAACATCGCACCGGTAGCAGAGGCCCCAAACGACAAGACGGTAGGGTCTACGATCGTTCCATTAGTACCAAACGATGAATCTAAAACACCGGAAAGCAGGTATCTGCCAATGCTTGTTCCGCCTCCGTCAACATTACCTACCGTTATTAGTTTCCCCACAGTTGACGTTGGCTGCAGGATGGCAACCGGTACATTGTATAAACCATTTAACTGGGGTGTATACACGACACCGCCCTGGCCGAAGGTGTTGTCAAGTGTTCCGGGTGTTTGGGCAAAGCTCGTGCCAGCCAGCATCATTGCCATTGCAAACATGTAGATGTTTCTAAATCGCATAAAAATCAAGTTTAAAAACACTACGCAATAATGATACCGAAATTATGGTTCAGCTCAGCCTTTTTGGATACCACGTCCGAATTGCGCCAGGACAGGGGGCTTCAGAGATTTATAAGATTTTGTAAAAAAAATGCCCACGCCTTAATCTGGCGCGGGCACTATCTTGTTCACCAGGAACTATCTTACTGTTTTTGACTGTTCATAAATTTATCAAAATCGTTCCTGGTATTTTCGAAGCTGAAGATCGATGAAAGCTCGCCATAATTTGCCTTGTCTACTACATGCGGATAGCACCATTTGGCAAAGGTTACCCGGGTATCATCAAAACTAAACCAACCCAGCATTTCCTTTACCTGGTCAGTAGAATAGGTATGTTCGCCAAGTGCCGCCTGCATGGCTTTTAGCTTTTCCGAATCGGTTTCTTTTTCGCCTGCTACTTTCTTTACATTGGCAAAATCCATCGCGGTGAGATCGTAAGGAGGTACTGGCGCGCGGGTATTATCTGCCGCAGGCAATGGCGTCTGCGGTGCACTGCTGGTTATTTGCGAACCGTCACCTTCGGCGAATGAATTGTGGGATGCCGGCGCTGGCGGATAATTTTGATCTGATAAAGGATTTTCCGTGAGACTTAATGTCTGGTTGCCGGGATCTACGACAGCATAAGCAAAACTGCCCGGTTTTATCTTGATCTTACCGGAAAAAACCAATTCGGCATTTCCACCGGGCTTACTTTTGTAAGGTGTGTACGCGTAAACTTTTACATAATGTTTTCCCGGCGGCAGATCGCCTATAGTGAGCGACACTCCGTGTTTATTGTAACGCCGGTCATCGAGCGTCACCACTAGCGGAGAACCATCGCTTAAGACCACTTTCAGCGCACTGCGGTCCGACTGTGCCCATAGATCCGGCAATACCGATAGAAAAAGGACCACAGTAAAAAGGATGCGTTTCATATTTGTTTTTATTCCTGCCTTTGACTCGGCATTTTTCATAAGGTAAAATAATTATACCGCTTGCCTGCCAGAAACCGCGTATTTTAAACTTTCATTAACGGTATTTTGCTTCGTTTTTTCCCTGAAGTGCGCATATAAACCAGCTGCTTCCGGCTTTTGATTTTTACCCTTCTCCCTTTCTGATGACAAAGCTAGCGCGGCAGTAAGAGCGCACATAATATACCCGCCGACACGCCCGCGTTGAGCGACTCTGCCCCTCCTTTTTTAGGAATCGTTACTTTATGACTTGCCCTGGCAATCAATTCTGGATGCAACCCTTTGGATTCATTTCCTATCAATAAAATACCATTTTCGCTGCGCGGCATGTCATAAACATCCGTTCCTTCGAGCACAGCAGCAAAAACGGGCATCTTCGTCTGGGTTAAGAAATGGCCGAGGTCCGTCTTATGAATATTTACCCGCAAATGTCCACCCATGCCAGATTGCACCACCTTCGGATTAAAAGCGTCTACACAATCCGGTGAACAAACGATATCTGAAATGCCAAACCAATCAGCAATACGGATAATCGTGCCCATATTACCGGGATCCTGGATCGTATCTAAAGCAATGCACCAGCCATTTTGCGGCAATTTTGCTTTTTCTTCCGGCATTTCTACCACGAGCAATACCTGATTGGGGGTTTGCAACAGGGAAATGGTGTCGAGATCGGAAGGTTTTGCAATCAGCAACTCCGCATCGGGATGGCGGCGAACCAGGGCCTGATTGGCGTCTACCCACCGCTCCTCTGCTACTATCATTTTTATCACTGCAGGACTGAGCAACCATTCTTCTGCCAGCTTTTCGCCTTCGGCCAGGTACACATTTTGTTCTTTGCGGTATTTTTGCTGTCCCAAAGAACGAATATATTTGATCTGCGATTTGGATAACATCAGAACAAAACTATACTAATTGCCGATAACCGTTTCATGAATTGTAGCAGAACGTTCCTTATATTTTTTCGACAGACTTTGTTTTTGTTGCTGATGGCAGTGATCTGGAGCGCTTGCGACAGTACGAAGCACATTGGCGAGGGACAATACCTGTTGCGTAAAAATACGTTGAAAGTAAGGTCAGATGTCCCGGTGACAAAACGCGGCGAGTTTAACGACCAGCTTAATTCTCTGGTGGTACAGAAACCGAACAGCTATTCGCTGGGCTTATTTCCATTTAAATTATGGCTTTATAACAGCCGATATGAAAAATACCAGCGCGACACGACGAATTACCAGATCAAATCGAAAACCGTAGAAAAACCGGTCATCTATGATAGCTTGCTACAACGCCGTACCGAGCAAAACCTGAAAAGCTTTCTGTTTAACCAGGGTTTCTTCTATGCCAAAGTCCGCGACACAGTGGTAAAGAAGAACAAGAAAGCTTATGTCACGTATAATATTGAAACCGGCACCAATTATCTGATCAATAATATTAAGTTTGATATAGACGATTCGGCTATCCGGAAAGAAATACTGGCAATGGCTGACGAAACATACCTGAAGAAAGGCACCGATTTTTCGATGAGTTTGCTCGACGAAGAAATGAGCCGCATCACGAACAATTTGCAGGATCTCGGTTACTATAAATTTACACAGTCCAACATCTCTTTTGTGTTGGATACAATGAATAAAAACTATTTCCGGAATTCGGAAAACCCATTTGAGACAGCGATCAATTTCCTGGCCTTACAAAAACAACAAAAACGCCCTACGCTGGATGTAAAAATCGTGGTGCGGGCCGACGATGATTCTTCCGCTTATTTTAAATATATCATCAGTAAAGTGGTCGTTTATCCCGACAATATCAGTTCCGAAGATTTCAGGGATTCTACGCTGCAGGAATCTGAATACAATAATATCACCTTCCGCTACCATCATCACTATGTGCATGATGAAGTGGTGGCGCGACATATTTATCTCAATGAGGGAGATGTTTATTCGCAGAGCAATTTCAACCAGACTATTACCAAACTGAATGAACTGGGCGTTTTTCAAACAGTACGGGTGTACCGCAGAGACGATACTTCCGCACACGGCCAGCATGCACTTCGCTGTGTGATCGTGATGACGCCTTCAAAAAAACATGATTTCACGACCAATTTCGAAATCTCAAACGGGTCTACTTATTCGCTTGGAGGCGCGCTGATCGTTTCATTCCGCGACCACAACCTGGCTCATGGCGCTAATTTGCTTTCCACAAGCATAAACGGCGGCATCGAAAGCGCCTATTACCCAAGCCGGGGCGATAACCTTTTTCAGCATTTTTATCTGTTGTCGAAAAACGTAGGTTTCAATACCAGTCTCGATATGCCGAAATTCCTGGTACCCTTCCGTCCTACGCGCAACGATAACGCCAACCTCCCGCGCACGATCTTCGGTTTCGGCGCCAACCTGCTGGATCGTGTCGACTATTTTACCCTAACGAATACCGCTGCAAGCCTTTCGTATAACTGGCGGGAAACGCAAACAAAAACCTGGAATATCTCCCCTGCATTTGTCAACATTCAACGACTGCCGCGCGTGGCCGATTCGTTTCAGAAAAGAATGGACGAAAACGACTTCTTGCGGAACAGCTACAAAGAGAACTTTATCGAGGGCGAAAATGTTTCGTTTACGTTTACCAATCCTAATACACGTGCCGCCAAATTTGGCTATTCTTACATCAATCTTGGCATAGAGGAGGCAGGTACGGTGCTCAGCGCCGTGCACGGCCTGGGCCAGGCGCTCGGCGATCTCTATAGTATCAAACAATATGCGCAGTATGTAAAATTCGATTTCGATCTGCGCCGGTTTATCAATGTCCGGAAATCGGTTGCGGCAGTGCGTTTTTATGGCGGCATCGGTCTTCCGTACGATAAGTCGAGTACGCTGCCTTATATCAAACAATATTTTGTGGGCGGCGCTTATAGTATTCGTGGCTGGCGCGTGCGCAGTCTTGGTCCGGGTGCCACGCCACCCGATTCTACTACCAATTATATTGATCGTACCGGCGATATAAAACTAGAGATGAACGCCGAATATCGCTTTCCGATCGTACAGTTATTTTCGGGAGCAATGAAGCTGAACGGCGCCATGTTTGCAGATGCAGGCAATATCTGGCTGGCCCAGAAATCAAGTGAATACCCAAATGGTAATCTTGAATGGAAAACCTTTGGTCATGATATTGCGATGAGTGCCGGCGCAGGCGCACGTGTGGACATTGGCGGTTTCTTCGTCATCCGTTTCGATCTTGCTTTCCCGCTCAAAAAGCCTTATGTAACCGAAAACGGCGGCTGGGTAATTAAACAGATCGCTCCTTACGACAGTGATTGGCGCGATCAGAACCTGATTCTGAATATTGCGATCGGGTATCCGTTTTAAACATAGACTTAACGCCTCTCCGTCTGCCCCAAAGAACAGCGTGTAGCGTGTGTATTTCATTTTTTAAACTTCTTATAAAAATGTTTCCGTTGAAAAACGGAAACCAACCCGTGTAAAATACCCTGCCCCAAGCAATAACTAGCGATTTGTTACGTCCCACAGACAGGATATCTTGGCGGTACACATATTAAACTAGCAATGAAAACAAAAATTTTATTTCTGACCACTTTGACAGCGGTCTTTGTGAGCGTTTCCTATGCTCAGCTTCCAAAATTTATTTATCCAAATTCTTTAAAAAACACGCAGTCGAATCCTTCCGATTTATCGTCCAAAACAAACAAAGCTGTTATTAGCGAATTAAGCAATCGTATTGCCACAGATCCGGCAAAAGCAAAAAACCAGGGCTTGGATACAATTTTATCGCACCTAAAAGCAGGTGACTCGATTGCACAACAGTCTAATACCAACGACACTATTTTAGATGAGTATACCGCCTATAAAAAAACGGTTGGGCTCAGCGCGGAAACAAAAATAGACCCACAGGCCGCGTACGCTTATGTAGTACAATTAAATGCCAAAATAAATAACGAACTAGCCCAAATAGACAGCTGCATTAAAATTCTAAAAAATACAAGTAAACAACCTGATAATCAGAACCTCGAAAATAGCATCAATCAATCCCGTGAAAATATTCTACTATACCGTGATGCAAGGGATTATTTTTATGCAATAAATTGCCTGGAGGGCGCACCGAAAATACATCAACGCTTTTTTCCAATCCGATCAATCATGCAGGCGAAGTTTTTCTATTTGGGTGATAATGACACAAAAAACGCGAACGTTGATCTTTTGTCCAACTTTGCCATTCAGTCTGATTTCGGTAACAAAAGCATGATACAATCAGATTTGATTTCTGGAATAGTCCCCATAACAAAAAGAGTTCCGGTGAAGTTAGATTTAAGTACCACGATATCTCAAAACAATGATTCTTTAAAAAGTGATCAGTCCAAAAGTAAAGTGCTTTATGGCGGATTGGTGCACGGAACAGTTACCTATCCGCTGTTTTATTCAAACTGGATATATGACCATAAAAAAAACAGGGGTCTTTTTATTTACGTTCCGCTCACCGGCACGCTTAATTTTGACAACGTAAGTAGCCGAAATGATCAGGCGCTAAAAGATGCATTCTACTTCGGAGAACTTGCAGCGGCCTTGTACGTGCAATCAGATCTGATCCAAAACAAATCGAATACGAACGTGGTGAGTGTCTTCTTCAATTCAAAATTTGCTTTTATAGACGGCGGCAGTAGCTTTTATGACAACCTCAATACCAATAGAACCGGTTTTTGGCTTGCCCAGATTAATGCGGGCATTAAAATCAAAGATCGGGTAACTTTTGCCGTAAATATTCCAGTTTATTGCTCAAACAAGGATGTCATTTCCAAGCAAAACGCGACAATCGGATTTACAATAGACCCGAATTTTTTGAAGAAATAGCATTTGATTTTTTGCTGAAGAGCTTGAACCAAAGAAAAAAGCCGCTTAACCGCGGCTTTTCATTCTTCAGTGGCTTCGCCAGGAATCGAACCTGGATCTGGAGCTTCGGAAACTCTTATACTATCCATTGTACTACGAAGCCTGAACCGGGTGCAAATTTATCATTTTCTGTGGCATATACTATACCCCGGCATGATTTATTTATCGGCATTAGTTAATTTTGATAGAAACCAGGGCGCATGAAACGACTTACACCATTAATCATATTCCTCGCATTCCTCTCAGTTATCTCCGGCTACCTGTTTTCGAAGATGTCTTGGATCGGCCGTATAGGCGTCAACCTGATGTATTCTGACTATACTTTCCTGAAGGTTTGGTGGCAGGGCGCTATCGCTATTTTCGTCATCTTAATGGCCCTGACTACGATACAATATTTGGTGCACCGTTATGCGCCGCTGCGTACTTCGCGCGTGGTGCACGGCATCGCTATTTTCATCGCCATCTTCGGATTGTATTATACTTACCATGATTTTCAAAGTTATTATGCGCATCGCTGGCTGAAAGAAAAATTTCATCTCGGTGCTTATCTTTTCTGGATCGGCTGGATGGTTATCAGTTTTTTTTACCTGTACAGCAGAAAAAGCGACAATCCTACAATTTCAGATAGTACGGACCCAACAATTGAGTAAATGCCGCACTGTAACTGTTGGCCGAGTCCCGGATCTGCAATGTTTCCAAAACTGGCTCCTGCTGCTTCGGCCCAACAATACTGACTACTCTGTTATATGTTTTATGCACCGAAGGATAAATCTGCAATTCTGTATAAACCGACCAGCCGTTTTGCTGCACGATGGTTTTCCAGATAGCGTGTTCGGCAGCAGGCAATAATACAGAAGCCCGTCCCGCGCCGGACAAATGTTTTGCAATCACCAGGAAAAGATCCTGGTAACTTAAAGTATGATTGTGCCTGGCCTGATTGCGTAAATCGTCAGGACCTAAAAGACTATTTTGAAAAAAAGGTGGATTGCAAATGATCAGGTCATATTTCCGCTCCGTCCGGAAATTTCTGATATCCAGGTTAAATACCCGAATACGGTTACTCCAGGGACTTTGGGCTATATTTTCCGCGGCTTGCAAAGCAGCAGCGGCATCCAGTTCCACGGCATCGATCTGAATCCGCGCTTGTTTTTGCGCAAGCATTAAAGATAGCAATCCGGTGCCGCAACCAATATCCAATACCGCGCCGTCGTCAGACAACACTTCAGTCCATGCGCCCTGAATACAGGCATCTGTACTCACTTTCATAGCAGCGCTTCCCTGCTCTATCTTAAATTGCTTAAACTGAAAATAACTATTACCCATGTGACCAGGTGGCGCGCGCAGTAGGCGTTACCGTCAGATCTGCAAATTCGCCATTCAGGTATTTATAATAAGCGGTAATACCGATCATCGCCGCATTATCGGTACAATATTCAAACTTCGGGATAAACACCTCCCAGCCCAGTTGAGCACCTTCTTCCTGCAAAGCCTTGCGCAGACCGCTATTGGCAGACACACCGCCGGCAATACCTACTTGTTTAATATTAAGTTCTTTTGCCGCTTTCTTCAGTTTATTCATCAGCATCGTGATAATGGTATGCTGCACCGAAGCACAAATATCTTTGATGTTTTCTGCTACGAAATCCGGATTCGTTTTCTTTTGCTGTTGTAAAAAATAAAGCACAGCAGTTTTAATTCCGCTAAAGCTGAAATCGAAACCCGGCATACTTGTCACCGGAAATTTAAACCGCAACGGATCGCCTTCCTGTGCATTTTTATCGATTAGCGGGCCACCGGGATAAGGCAAACCCAGCATCTTCGCTGTTTTATCGAAAGCCTCTCCTGCCGCATCATCTACAGTTTCGCCCAGCACTTCCATATCGAGCGGGCTTTTACAAAGCACAATTTGCGTATGCCCACCGGAAACAGTAAGGCAGAGAAACGGGAAACCGGGTTTCGGATCGTCGATAAAATGCGCCAGCACATGGGCCTGCATATGGTGCACCGCTATAAGCGGCAAATTTCTCGCTTGTGCAAATGCTTTAGCAAAACCGGCACCTACCATCAGCGAACCAATTAAACCGGGCGCTTGTGTAAACGCTACTGCGGTGATCTCTTCTTTATTTACCCAGGCTTTTTGCATGGCCACATCTACTACAGGCACAATATTTTGCATGTGCGCACGCGACGCCATTTCGGGCACTACGCCTCCATACTGTTCATGCACTTTCTGGGTAGCGATCAGGTTGCTCAAAACTTTTCCGTCACGAATTACTGCTGCACTGGTATCGTCACACGAAGATTCAATAGCTAGAATGGTTACACTCATATGAAGCGCAAAGATACGACCTCTATTCAATTGATAATTGGCAATGAAGAATTGACCACGATGCGCTGTAATATCCAAATGACCCATACCGCGTGCTAACGAAAAACAAAAAATTACCAACTGTCAATCATCCGCTGTCAATTTATTTCCCTATTTTCGCGCCAATTCTTTATCTGCAAAGCCGATGATCTTCTAGTTTCGCGCTTCCTTAAGCGCACCAGCCGCTTTATTGTACTGCTACGTATTACTGCATGGTAGCAGGTTTTCTCTTATTATTGTTTTTAAACAGGGATCTATTCCCTTAATGCTTATTTCGTATGACGAAACGAACCCAAACGTCACGTGGACTGCATTTATTGCAGTTATTTAAAATAGCTGTCCAGGGTACAGAAAAAGATTTTACCTCTGGAAATATTAACCGCGCAATTTTTTTGCTTTCGGTACCAATGGTACTGGAGATGATCATGGAATCACTCTTCGCCGTTGTAGACGTATATTTTGTAGGCCGCCTGGGCGAAAAAGCCATTGCAACGGTTGGACTAACGGAATCTGTGCTCACCATTATCTATTCAGTAGCTATGGGCCTGAGTATTGCAACTACGGCAATCATTGCCCGGCGCATCGGCGAAAAAGATGCAGACGGCGCGGCGCATACTGCCGTGCAGGCTATGTACCTGGCCGGCGGACTATCCTTACTGGTAAGTCTTTCCGGTATTTTATTCGCAAAGAACATCCTGCTTCTAATGGGCGCCGACCCTGCATTAGTTGCCGAAAATTACCATTATACGCAGATCATGATGGGCAGCAATATCATTATCATGTTGCTGTTCCTGATCAATGGTATCTTCCGTGGTGCAGGCGATGCTTCTATTGCCATGCGTTCCTTGTGGCTGGCCAATATCCTCAACATAATTTTATGCCCGCTGCTGATCAATGGGCTGGGCCCTATTCCTGCACTTGGACTGAAAGGAGCTGCGCTGGCTACAACCATCGGTCGTGGCTGTGGTGTTATTTATCAATGGTATTTTCTCTCTCAAGGAAAAAGCATCATTCATATTGCCCGTAAACATCTGAAATACGACGCCGCAGTGGTCAACAATATCATCCGACTCACGGCAGGCACCGCAGGTCAATTTCTCATTAATTCGGCAAGTTGGGTATTTCTGGCACGTATTATTTCCAGCTTCGGTACTGATGCTGTAGCCGGATATACGATTGGCATCCGTGTGATCATTTTCACTTTGTTGCCGGCCTGGGGTATGGCCAATGCGGCGGCAACACTGGTAGGTCAGAACCTGGGCGCACAACAGCCGGAACGAGCCGAACAGTCGGCCTGGCGGGCAGCGTTTTTCAATATGATGTTCCTGCTGTCGATGGCAATACTGTTCTATATTTTCGCAGATCAGATCATCGGCTTCTTTTCGCACACCGGCGATGTAGTCGCTTACGGCGTAGATACCCTGCGTTATATCTGCATGGGTTATATCTTCTACGGTTATGGAATGGTGTTGATACAATCATTTAACGGCGCGGGCGATACCCGGACACCCACTGTACTGAACCTGTTTGGCTTCTGGTTATTTCAGATTCCGCTGGCCTATACATTGGCTAAAGTCTTAAACATCGGTCCCAGAGGTGTATTTATTGCTGTAGCAGTAACAGAGAGTGCCATCGCCATTGCAGCCATCCTGCTTTTCAGAAGGGGGAAATGGAAGGCGATGAAGGTGTAGACGTGAAAATTAAATACCAAAACAAAAGGTCCGCCAATTGCGGACCTTTTGTTTTTTCGGCTTTGCCAAAATTAGTTTCTTCTTTTGCCGAAAAGGCGCAGGAGGAACAAGAATATGTTGATGAAATCAAGGTATAAAGTAAGTGCACCCATAATGGATATCTTTCTAACATCGGAAGCAGGCACGCCGTCATATTCCAGGCCAGCGCCGATACGTTTCAGTTTTTGCACATCATACGCGGTAAGACCTACAAACACCATTACGCCGATAATGCTGATGATATAATCCAATGCTTCGCTATGCATAAAGAAATTGATGAGCATCGCCACTACTACACCAATCAGCCCCATCATCATAATACGGCCGAATGAGGTAAGATCTTTTTTGGTAGTATAACCCATTACGGCCATTACACCGAACATAACTGCAGCGGAAGCAAAACAGCCTACTACAGAACCTGCCGTGTACGCCAATAAAATGAAACTGAAAGAAATACCGTTTACTGCAGAATAAGCCAGGAACAGACCGGTGATCGCCGTTGCTGAAAGACGGTTAAATGCCAGCGACATCGTCATTACCATAATAAATGGTGCAAACATAACAACATATCCAGGCAGGCTCAACTTGCCCTGCCCTGTAAACATAAATTGAAGCCACTGTGTGTTAAGGGCAAATACAAAAGCCAGTATGGCCGAAATACCGAGTCCTGCAAACATCCACAGGAACACGTTTGAAAAGAAACTTTGAGAAATAGCTTTAGATCCGAGGTTTTCTACGCGGGAATCAGGGAAGATCTGATTTTGATTAAAATTTTCCATGTCAGCAAGTTAATGGTTTTAGCAAATGTAATAAGTTAAAAATGATACGCAAAAAGCTACTCCATCGGCTGCATACCATAAGTCAGCCATTCTTCGTTGGAGGGACCGTAAACGCCGGGAACGGCAAGGCCCAATTGACGCATTAGCACGGTGATCTGCGCGCGATGGTGTGCCATGTGTTTGATCAGAATATTTAGGGTGATACCGTTTACCCATTCTTCGCCATACATAGGGCGCTTCTCCAACAAGCTGGCATCAGTCCACTTCTCATGAATATTTACAACCAGCGCATCTGCATATTTTTTAAAATAGGCAGCGATAGCGGCTACCGTTGTGGGTTGTGCCACCTGTTCCAGTTCATCGGTATCAAACAGACCTACACGATGCATCATCTCCGAAGTGGTTTGTGTAATATGCCAGGCCAGGCGCCCAATGGTACGTTTGTAACCGGTCACCTGTTCGGTAAGTGAAGCATCCGTTAGTCGGCTGAATATTTTGAGCGTGGATTCGGCTTCCTGTTTCCAGTCGTTCACGAAATCCTCTATGAGTCTGTACATGATTTGCAAAATTTTAGGTAGAGGCAAATGTAATATTTAGTTGGAACTGGAAGGTCTTAAGTTGTCGTTATCATACATAAATACACGATCCTACAAAATAATAGGCCGTATTTGCCAAACCTGCCAGACAATATAACAACAATCTAAAGCCTTTTCGGATTAATATCCCGTCTCTTTGGCGCCTTTCAAAAACGCCTTCCGTCCGAATTTTGTATCAGAGATTCAAACAAAGGAGAAAGAATTTCTAAGGTTTCTGTAATCGCTGCTGCGATACTTTTCATGTTTTTTGGTTAAATGGTTCATTGAAAAATGAGCAGAAAACGACGCCCCGTAAAGGCGTCTTTTTTGTTTGCCGCCGGGGCGGGTTTTAAGTTGTAATTTATATGCTCATTTTTTTGACTTTTGACAAAAAAAACACGTCCCTCTCGAGACGTGCTTTATAAAATATCGACGAATTAACCCTTTTTAGCGAATTAACTTAACCGTATTAGTCTGCCTGATGAAACGGATAACGGTAGTTCGTTACCGGAACCTGCGTTTCTTTAATAGTACGGGCGCTCAGCCAACGATAGAGATTCAATGCAGAACCAGCTTTATCATTGGTGCCGGAAGCACGCGCGCCACCGAATGGCTGTTGACCTACAACAGCGCCGGTCGGTTTGTCGTTGATATAAAAGTTGCCGGCAGCATTCACCAGTTTCTTCGTCATTGTTTCAATAGCATGACGATCTTGGGAGAAAATGGCACCGGTCAATGCGTATGGAGAAGTCTGATCCACAACAGTCAGCGTTTCTTCCCATTTGTCTGCTTCGTACGTGTAGATTGTCAATACCGGACCAAACAGTTCTTCGCACATGGTTACATATGCCGGATCGTTTGTTTCGATAATTGTTGGCTCGATGTACCAGCCCTTCGTTTTATCGTATTTACCACCTGCAATGATTTTTGCTTTACCATTACTGTTGGCAACGTTGTCAATATATTTAGCCAGTTTGTCGAAAGAACGTTCGTCGATCACTGCGTTGATGAAATTGGTAAAATCATCTACGATACCCATTTTCATTGTTTTCAGTTCGGCGATCAGTTTGTCTTTGATCTCAGCGGCAATGTTAGAAGGCAGGTAAGCGCGGCTTGCGGCAGAGCATTTCTGACCTTGATATTCAAAAGCACCACGAGCTAGACCCGCTACTACTGCATCAACCTGCGCTGTCGGATGAACAAACACAAAATCCTTACCACCTGTTTCCCCTACGATACGAGGGAAAGATTTATATGTTGGCAGATTGGTACCGATCGTTTTCCAGATCGTCTGGAATACACCCGTAGAACCCGTAAAGTGAACACCTGCGAAATCAGGATGTGCCATAGAGATGTCGCCGATTACAGAACCCGGAGGATAAACCAGGTTGATAACACCCGCCGGCAGGCCCGCTTCAATGAGAATTTCCATAAATACACTTGCCGAATAAACCTGTGTATTAGCCGGTTTCCAAACCACTACGTTGCCACACATAGCCGGCGCCGTAGGCAGGTTACCACCGATCGCAGTAAAATTGAACGGAGTGATCGCCAGTACAAAACCCTCCAGCGGACGGTATTCGAGGCGATTATGAACGCCTTGCGGCGATAAAGGTTGTTGTTTGTAGATTTCAGTCAGGTAGTGAACGTTGAAACGCAGGAAATCGATGAGTTCACAAGCGCTGTCGATCTCAGCCTGGTAAGCGTTTTTGCTCTGGCCAAGCATGGTCGCGGCATTCATTTTCCAACGGTATTTACCTGCCAGGAGTTCCGCCGCTTTCAGGAATACGTTAGCACGGTGTTCCCAGCTGGTTGCAGCCCATGCTTCGCGAGCTTCCAAAGCCGCTTTAATAGCGTCTTTCACATGTGTTTCTGTGCCAACATGAAAATGTCCGAGCAAATGAGCAGTCTCATGCGGCGGACGGATTTCCATTTTTTCGCTGCTGCGCACTTCCTGATTGTTGATATACATCGGAATGTCGCGTTGCTGGCTTTTCAGCTCAGCAATTGCAGCTTGCAATGCTTTACGCTCAGCGCTGCCGGGCGCATAATTCAGTACCGGTTCATTCTTTGGCTCTGCAAAAGAGAAATATCCGTTATGCATTTTTATGAAGTTGAATTTTGTTTTTTGTTGATTTTAAGTGTCGCAAAGTTACGAGTAAACCGCATATTATAGTATGCCCGGCTGGTTATAGTCGTATTTGCCAGGTCAATATTGCGAAAACCTGCTACTAACGATCAGGCCAATGCAATAACGATGAAAATAAGCAGCAGTACACTGATCAATAACAACAGACCATAAATTACAAAAAGGGAGATTCCGTAAGCAATCGCTCTCGGCCATTTTACGTTATAAGCGCTGTGGAGGCTGATAATCAGGTATAGCGCAACAATTGAGTATAGGAATGATTCGATATGCCAGCCAGCCGGGAACGGCAAAAATTCCAGCCAGAAGAGCAAAAAAGTAAACGAATGAAAATGCAGCGAAAAAATGGCATGATCGGCGAATAACATGGATTTTCGCCGTAGGAAAAACAGATGAAGTAACCCGGCCATCAACGGAATAAGGAAGAAAAATATTTTCGGGATACTATGATTGATCGTTTCTGCCAGGTAACCGGCTGCATTGCCTTCGTGCTGTTCGTCTATTTTATCCATCTTCCGGTCGATAAACGGGATAATACCGGTAGGATCATCCCCCGCTTTTATCCATAGCCCGGAGTTTCCGGCTGGCGCGACCCTGCGTGCGGTATCGTGTGCATTGGGTCCAAAAGCAATCTGGTGTTGGCCTTTCACTTCTTCAAAAGTGCCTTTGTGCGTGAAAATGGTCAGCAAGAAATAAACTGCGCTGACAAATATGTACAGGGAAATCGGGGGAATGTACCGCATCCGCTGCCGGGCCCAATAGGCTTTGGTGAGCATACCCGGTCTGAACAATAATGTCTTTATGGTTACCAGGAATTTGGAATCATAATGAAAATAATGAGCTGCGAAATGACTGATTAAGCCCCAGAAAGTATCTGAATGCAAATGCGTGGGTTGACCGCATTGACTACAGTAGTTATCCGGCGCCTGAGTTCCGCAATTGGGGCATATATAAGCAGGGTCATGTGTGTGGGACATAGTTTCTAGTAGCTTTCGCGAAAAATAATCATTTTACTAAAATTTTTAATGCCCGCCAGAAGGAAAAACAGCACATCTGATCCGCGCAACGCAAAAAAAATCAGGCAACCGGAGTAAACCAACTGCCTGATACCTGACAAGGCCCGACTGTCGCCTGGCCTAATGCATTCTGTCGCCCCTCGGCACTAGTTCCTGCAATATTTTTTCTTCTATCTGAAGCCATTGTTGCCAGGCGGCACGCACGCTGGCAGCGTCGTAATATTCGGTCGCGAGGTCTATAAATAGCCGGTAATGACCAGCTTCGGAGATCATAAATTTATAATAGAATTTGCGTAATGCCTCTTCCTCCAGATTTTCGGAAAGCAGGCGGAAACGCTCGCAGCTACGGGCCTCGATCAAGGCGCAGATCATTAGTTTGTGCAGCAATTTATCTGTACCAGGAATACCTTTCGGTTCGTTTTGCAGCAAAAGATTTACATAATCGTCTTTACGTTGCTTACCTAAGGTAAATCCACGCTTTTTCATTTCGGCCCATACCATCCGGAAATGGCCCCATTCTTCCGTCACAATCGGAGCCAATGCATTTACCAATTCTGTTTTTTCGGGGTAACGCTGAATCAGTGAGATACATTGCGTTGCCGCTTTCTGTTCGCAAAACGCATGATCGGTCAGCACTTCTTCAAGCGATATAGATGCAAGATCAACCCAACGCGGGTCAGTAGGCATTTTCAGACCAAGAATCGAATTTTCTGCAGTACTCATTTCTGTTTATTCCTTATCCTAAATTATCGAGCAGTGCCCGGAAATCGTCTGAAGCCCGGGATGCCGTAAACTCTATAATATCGTAATCCGCAACTTTATTGATGTAAAACGGATCTTCTGTCAGCAGTTGCGCTACTTCCAGCTTGTCGGCACCATGGCAGAGAATGATACCACCAATTCTCGGCAGCTGACGGCCTGCACTGATAAACCGCCCAGCTTCAAAATGTTCTTCGAGAAACGTATTGTGCGCGTCCAGCAATGCGTCTATTTCTCCTATTGGCCTGGTATACGTGATCCGGATGATGAAAATGGATTTGCTCATAGTTCGTGGTTTTAATTAATCAGTCAGCGCTACATTACCGGTACGTTTCAATACGCCCCAACTCTGCAGCTCTCCTTTGATAGCACGGCGCACGGCTTTAAACAGTACATAAAGCATCAGCCAGCGATAAGCAATGCGTTGCGGGATCAGCCATAATAATTTATAGACCTTTTCCCGTTCAAACATAAATGCGACAATCGCCACCGCTATATCTACCAACATAAAGATCGCGTAATATTCCAGTATCTGAAGACTGTTTCCTGTTAAAATACCGAGGATCATAAACACTTCTGCCAGCGGCGCCAGCAGCGGGATCAGTATCTGGAAAATGAGGATATTCGGCAATGCCACCCACCCCAGGCTCTTATACTTTGCGTTAAATAATGCATCGCGGTTTTTCCAGAATGCCTGCATTACACCAAACGTCCAGCGGAAACGTTGCTTCAGGAACATGCGTCTTGTTTCCGGAACCTCGGTCAGCGCCAAAGCTTTGTTGTCGTTTTTGATGATATAACCACTGCGCAAAATACGGATGGTCAAATCGCAGTCTTCAGCAAAAGTATCGCTGGTAAAACCACCCGCATCATGTATTGCTTCTTTGCGGAAAGCCCCGATAGCCCCCGGTACCACGGTAATTGCGTTAATATAGGCAAATGCCTTGCGGTCGAAATTCTGACTGGTGATGTATTCGATACTTTGCCAGCGTGTAAACATGTTTACTTCGTTGCCCACTTTTACATTACCCGCCACAGCACCTACTTCGTCATTGGCAAAATGTTTCATTAGTTCTTTCAACGCATCGGCCGGCAAATGAGTATCAGCATCGATGCAGACCACATATTCCGCTGTTGTTTGGAGAATGCCGAAATTAAGCGCAGAGGCTTTACCGCCGTTTACTTTGGTAAATACATTCACTCGTTCGTCATGCTCAAAAGCCGCCCGCATCCGGCTGTAGGTTTCGTCTTTACTGCCGTCGTCTACGAATATGATATTGAAATTAGGGTAATCGCTTTTCAGCAGGTTCTGCACCGACCGAACCGCATTTACTTCTTCATTATAGGCCGGAACGATAATGCTGACCAGTGGATTATCCGGCAGGTATTGCAGGTGCTCCCTTTTTTCTTTCCGGTGTTCCAGCGAAGCTAATACGGCTAAAAACAGCGTACGCAGCATAGCCAGCACAATACAAACAAGGAAAGTGGCAAAAATGATACGGCCGCCCCAATACCCAATAGCCGCAATATAGTAGTTGAACTGTACAAAATAATAACCGCTGCTTTTCGGAACCGGCGGCATCAACTCATCTTTGCTTTTGCCTACCAGGTCGGCAATCGTAGTAAACTGATAACCCTGGCTCTTAAAATATCTGATCAGGCGCGGCAATACTTTTACCGTTGCACTGCGGTCCCCGCCGGCGTCATGCAATAAGATGATATTACCTTCATCCTGTTGTTGCACGATCCTGCTGAAAATAGTGTCGGCCGTTATATCCGGTTCCCAATCGTTCGGGTCAATAGACTCCCCGATCGTGAGGTAATTGTACTGTTTCGCCAATGCGACCGGCAAAAGCTCTTCCATAGTCTCCGGCTCAGAATCGGCGTTGTACGGCGCGCGGAACATGACCGTCGAATGGCCGGTAATACATTCAATCAGCAATCTCGTAGCATTCAGCTCCAGCACAGCACGCCTGCGGCTGATCTCTGCCATATTGGGATGCGTGAACGAGTGACTGCCTATTTCGTAGCCTTCGCGGTAAATCCGTTTTACCAACGGGATATTATTTTCTGCATTAATGCCTACCAGGAAAAATACGGCAGGTACATTCTCCTTTTTTAAAATGCTCAGTACTTCCGGTGTATAGATCGGATCAGGTCCATCGTCAAATGAAAGAACGATCTTCTTTTTCGCATTGCCGTATTTTTTCACGACAAACATAGAAGGCAGGCTTTCGTAATGTTCTTCACTGATCAACTGCTCGGCCGAATCGATCTCCATATTGATGCTGCCATTCTTTGGAGTGCTCAATACGTCCAGCACCTCGCCCTCGCCTATATAGTCCACGTCATTGCTGGCTTTTACCTTGTTCATCAGGTTAAAGTCGAATGTAGCCAGCGATTTTTTACTCAGATCTTTGTTATAAAACCACCATAAGCGCGAATCTTCCGCACCTAAACGCCAGATAGAAACGCCTGCCAGTCCGTATTCAACAGCAAAACGCATTGTATTGAAATTGGTAGCTGCATCTGTAAAATGCACATCGTGGTCTATACCATTGTCATCCTTGTAACTGTATTTAAGATTATAGGTATTGTTATCGAAATCTACTTTAGCGCCCGAATGTTCCGCAACCGAAAGCGCTTCTTCATAGGTCAGATCTTTCCCTTCCGAATTTTTAGGCCAGTCGTAACCATAACAGGCCATACAAAGGATCAGCTTTTCCTGCGGCACATGTTTGGTAGCCTCATCTACGGCCGCTTCCACCCATTTCTGCGAACTCACCGGACCTGCTTTAGTGCCGTTGTTGTGTTCGTCATAGCCCATCAGGAAGATATAGTCATTGTATTTGACCAGTTCCTTATAATTATAGTCATCGTTAAAAGGAGAAACATCCTGGGTTACCAATAAGTTTTCTGCATGCAGACGGGTGTACACATCGCGCATGAATGCAATGACAACTTCATCGCCCTCCTCTTTCAGTTCTTCAAAATCGATATTGATACCGGAAAATTTGTACCGTTTCAGGGTGCGCACCAGGTCTTTGATCAGCTTTTCCTTTTTGGCCGGCGTGGTCATGATGCGGTGAATGGACGCGCCGTTGAAATTATCATGGTAGAAATTGGACAGCACCGGCACTACTCTTACGCCCGACATTTTTACCAGGAACAATGCACGCTGGTCCATATTTGTTTTCAGCGTATCGGCTACCGGGTCGATAAAAAACCATTCCGGCAAAATCATGTTCAGTTTGGAAATATTGTTGCGCAGGGAAAAATAAGACTGCGCATCCCAGGCCACATAGAAGGCAGCACGTATCGGCGCTTCGATCGCGTGCACGCTATCTGCCCTGGAGACGTATTTGATATTTTTACCTCGGGTCCATTTGGCATTGATGTATTTGCGGAAGCCCCTGTATTCTTTATTGATTTTATTTTCCTTGATCAGGGCATATTTATCGGGCTGCAGTATCGCTTTATATTGCTCGCCCTGCTCTTTCAGCTGTGGCAGCGAAGGATTGTACACTTTCACCAACGCAATTGCCAGGATAGTAAACAGCAAGATGAAAATAAACCCTACGATGCGGAATGTCCACTTAAATCTTTGCCAACGCGTAGGCGATTGTGTCTGAAAAACCTGGTGCTTGCCGGATTGCATGGCGCAAAATTAACTTTGATTCCTGAATGGGCAAGCACCATGCAATAATAAGGAGCACGCGACCATATGGTTCTTGTATGCTCCATGAGCGTCATTTCATATCAATTTAAGATCGTTAAGGCATTTCCCGGATTATTACCGAGGCACGTACACGACATATTTTGTTTCAAAAGAAGGCTCGTCGAAGATTTCGGAGATGGGGAACAGGTGCGGACGCAGGCCGGATTGTTTTATTTCTTCGGTAAGATCACCGCCTTTCAGGCAAAGAAGACCATTGGCAAATTCATCGCTCATACGACCCTTACGCAATGAATTCCGGATCCAGCCCCATAATTCACCCAAAGGAGCAACGGCTCTGCTTACGGCAAAATCAAATGTACGGCCGGTATTTTCTACACGGCTATGCATCGCTTGCACATTCTTCAGACCTACAGCTTTTGCTACTTCTTCCACCACTTTTATCTTTTTACCGATACTATCTACCAACAGAAATTCTACTTCCGGGAAAAATATTGCCAGAGGGATGCCCGGAAAACCGCCGCCGGTACCAATATCCACTACCTGGGCGCCTTTATGGAAATTGCACAGGGCGGCGATAGCCAGCGAATGCAGCACATGACGTTCATATAACAATTCGATATCCTTGCGGGAAATGACATTGATTTTTTCATTCCATTCGGTATAAAGTGCTTCGAGCTGCTGAAACTGCTGCGTCTGTTTTTCCGTAAAATCGGAGAAGTAGTCGAGAATTATTTCCACTGTTGTTTGTTTTTCCAGAATATGTATGGAGCGAACGCAAAGTTATAGATCATCCAGCCGAAATCGAAGAGTGGGAAGAAAATCGTCAGTTTTTTTTCGCCCAGCCGTTTGGCCATTACCGCCCAGATCAGCCAGTAGCAAAGACATCTTGCTGCCATCAGTCCCAAAGCCGCCCCCCAAAAAGAAGTAAATAATAATGGCACAAAGAATAACCAGCTCCAGGTATGTGTGGCCGCATAAAGCCCCAGAAGCAGTTTCACACCCGGTTTATAATATTTACCGGTAGAGAGATGCCGTTGTTTTTGGATCACCCATTCCCGCCAGCCATGTTTCGGCTCTGAAATGGTAAAAGAAGCCGGCGGCATGATAAGTCGCATATTTGCTGCAGTAGCCGTTTTGGCAACCAACAGATCGTCATCGCCGGAAGGCAGTTTTTGCCAGGTATCCCACGATTCGGCCACACTAAATAGTTGCTTATCGACTGCCATATTTCGGCCAACCGCCATATAAGGCCGGCCGCGGTAAGCATAGCTGAAGGCTTGTAAAAAACTATGCATCGTCTCCCAGCGGATCAGCGCATTCAGCAAACCGGGTTCTTGTTTGTACTTTCCGTAACCACCCGCAATTTGTATTTTCCCACCTGAATTCCGGAACAGAACGGTCATTTCCTCGATCCAGCGGTGGCTGGCGGGCTGGCAATCGGCGTCGGTAAAAAGCAGCCATTCATAGGAAGCCGCGGCAACGCCCTTGCCGATTGCAAATTTCTTTCCGGGAAAAAGACGTGGCTCATCCGGCGAAATGGTAACAATTTTTAAATGTTCACTGGTTTTCTGAAAATCGGCCAACAGTGCGGCGGAATCGTCTGCAGACGCGTCGTTTACAACAATTACCTCAAACATTCGTTTCCCCGCAGCATTGCTATATCTTTGCGCCAAAATCAGCGGAAGGTATTCACGGAGATGATGCGCTTCATTTCTGGCACAGATCACCACTGATATTTTTTCGTTTTCGGAAATCGCAACAGGGGCATCTTTTTTTCCTGCTTTGCCAAACGGTATTGCCGGCAGGAAGAAATAAAACGCATAAGCCAGTTGTATAGCTACGGAAACAGTAAACAGTATCAATAACAGTGAGCCGATCACGCTTACAAAGAAACATAAACATTGTCATTCATCGATTTGTTATTTGTCTTCAGCACAATACGTTTCGTTAGATGACGTTTGAAAAAACAATGGAATTTCAACTTTTAGCTGCCGACAGCGGTTCCAAGGCAAGAGCCGGAATCATCAGCACCGATCACGGACAGATCGAAACCCCGATTTTTATGCCGGTTGGCACCGTGGGAAGTGTGAAGGCTGTAAATCAGCAGCAATTAAAAGAGGAGATCAAAGCACAGATCATTCTCGGTAATACCTACCATTTATACCTGCGTCCCGGCACGGACATACTGGAAGAAGCAGGAGGCCTTCATAAATTTAATGGCTGGGACCGGCCGATTCTTACCGATAGCGGCGGATACCAGGTATTTTCACTATCTAACAACCGCAAGCTGACCGAAGAAGGCGCCATGTTCCAGTCGCATGTAGACGGCTCCCGGCACTTGTTTACGCCGGAACGTGTAATGGATATTCAACGCAGCATCGGCGCCGATATTATTATGGCATTCGATGAATGTCCACCTTACCCGTCCGAATACCTGTACGCTAAAAATTCGATGGAACTAACCCACCGCTGGCTGGCGCGCTGCATTCAGCGACTGGGCGAAACCGAACCAAAATATGGTCATCGCCAGACGTTGTTCCCGATTGTACAGGGCAGCACTTATAAAGATCTGCGGAAAGCATCGGCAGAATTTGTGGCCGCGGCAGAATGCGACGGCAACGCTATCGGTGGCCTTTCGGTGGGCGAACCGGAAGAAATGATGTATGAAATGTGTGCACTTTGCTGCGAATACTTACCGGAAAGTAAACCCCGCTACCTGATGGGTGTGGGCACGCCCTGGAATATTCTGGAAAATATTGCACTCGGTGTAGACATGTTTGACTGCGTGATGCCCACCCGCAACGGCCGCAACGGTATGCTGTTTACTTCCAAAGGCGTGGTGAACATTAAAAACAAGAAATGGGCCAACGATTTCACCCCGATCGACGAGGGCATTGACTGCTATACCAGCAATTTTTACACCAAGGCTTATTTGCGCCACTTGTTCGTGGCCCAGGAAATCCTGGCGCTGGAAATAGCAAGTATACATAACCTGGCATTTTATCTGCACCTCGTAAAACAGGCTCGTACACATATCCTGGCCGGCGATTACAACCAATGGAAAAACGAAATGATCCCGATTCTGAAACAGAGATGTTAAACCTTTGGTAGTATCGAGTAGAAAGTATCGGGTAACCGGCTGTTATTATTGGAGATTAAATACTTTTGATTTCCGGACGAAGAATATGTGACGAAGTTGCAGGGAAATTCCGGCCGGGCACAATGACCGCATACATTTTTGAAAACACACCACTTTAGTTTTGACTTTGAATTTTGACTTAACCAGATGATTAAAAAACTCGACTGGTACATTATTAAGAAATTTCTCGGTACTTTCTTCTTTGCCATCATCATACTGGCGGTTATTTCCTGTGTGATCGACTATTCGGAGAAAGTAGATGATTTCGTAAAACATAAAGCACCGTTCTGGGCAGTTTTGAATTATTTCAAAAACTTCATGCCTTATATCGTTTCGCTGCTCTACCCGCTTTTCATCTTTATTGCTGCGATCTTTTTTACTTCGAAGCTGGCCTATAAATCCGAAATTATTGCGATCCTGGCCAGTGGTGTTTCTTTTCAGCGTTTCCTGCGACCGTATATAATCGGCAGTGCGTTTCTCGGTTTGCTGGCCTTGCTGGCCAGCCACTGGATAGTGCCTGCGGCCAATAAGCAAAGGCTCAATTTTGAGGATCTTTATGTGCATGAACATGTCAACACAGCCGACCGCAACGTGCATCTGCGTCTTACCCCAAATTTGTATGTCTACATGCAGAATTACGATTACAACGCCAACCGGGGTTATCGTTTTTCGTCGGAACAGATTGATGGCATTCTGCTGAAAGAAAAAGTAATGGCGGAAACCGCCAGTTATGACAGCATAAAAAAACAATGGCATCTTTATAATGTAACGACCCGCATCAACGACGGGCTGCACGAAGAATTGCATTATGCCACCGAAGTGACCCGGGCTTATGCCTTTACGCCAAAAGACCTGAAGGTAAACGATGATATCATGCAGGCAATGACCACGCCGCAGTTACTGGCACATATAGAACTGCTGAAAACCCGTGGCGCTGAAACCCTGAACTTTTATTACGTGGAATTACACAAGCGTACCTCGCAGGCAGTTGCCGGTTTTATCCTGACCATGATCGGCGCCTGTATTGCCAGTCGTAAGATACGCGGTGGTAGCGGCTTCCACCTGGCACTTGGTATAGTGATCAGCGCCGTTTATATCATGTTGATGCAGTTTTCTACCACCTTCTCTACAAAGGCCGGACTGAATCCTTTTGTAGCGGTTTGGATACCGAATGTATTGGCCGGTGGCCTTGCATTTTATCTCTTCCGGAAACAGATTAAGTAACTATTTATTTGTAATAAGAATAAAATTGACGGTGAGACATGTCAACCTATTGTCAATTTTATTTTTTTATGAGCATGCATGTCAATTATTCAATACATGTAGCGACATTAAAACAAAACTGTTATCTTTATTTCACTAAATTATAACATAATATAGAGTTCATAAAAATTCATTTTGAATGCCGTTCCTCCCTAATTTTAAGGATTGCTCTCAGATATTTCATTATTTCACTATTTCAATTTACCGATGAAAAAATTCATCTTACCGCTGTGCATTCTTTTAGGCACGGTGAAAATCGGTACTGCGCAAAATGTTTGTGGCACCGATATTCTTTTTCAGGAACAAGTAAAAGCACATCCTGAGATCGGTATGTATCAGCAAGCGATTGAGCAAGCCATTCAACAAGGATTGCAACACATCAACATCAGCAAGCTGGCACGCACTACCGGTGCTAACGACACCACCACCTACGATATTCCAATTGTGGTACACGTGGTACACGATTACGGACAGGAATACCTTAAAGACGACGATATTTTTGATGCGGTTAGCTACTGGGCAGACGTATACATGAAACGCAACGCCGACACTTCAGATGTAATCGCTCCATTCAAAAAATACGTAGGCAATCCTAAAATCCGCTTACACCTTGCAACCATCGATCCGGACGGTAATCCTACAAAAGGGATTACGCACGAACATTCTTACCTTACTACAAACGCTTCTGATCAGGCAAAGGTCAACAGATGGCCTAATACTTCTTACTTGAATATATGGTTCATTAATACTTTTTCTTCGCAGATGTCAGGTGCGGCGGCTTACGCCTATTATCCGTCATCGGCGCAATATTTTCCTTATTACGACGGCGTGATCGGCTTGTATAACTATCTCAACTACGACAAAGCGATTCCGCACGAAATCGGCCACTGCCTGGAGTTGCAACACGTTTGGGGTAACAACAACCAACCGGGCGTTGCCTGCGGCGACGATGCGGTGGACGACACACCTCCGACAAAGGGTCATATGCCGGGCTGTACCGCTGCTGCGTTGTACGATAATACCTGCGCAGTTGGATACCAGAAATCATACACCGATGCGAATACCGGTTCTACTTATATCATCGATTACCCGGATACTGCCAATTCGCAGAACATCATGGACTATACTTATTGCCAGAAGATGTTTACGATTGGGCAGGCACAACGCATGAGAGTCGCACTTACCAGCACCGTTGCAGGTAGAAACAATCTTTATACTACAGCCAACCTTGCAGCTACAGGCGCATTGAATCCAATGCCCGATCTGGCCCCAATTGCTGATCTTTCGGTAGAAAAGGGTCTTTACGGCAACAGCCAGTTTCCTACATCGGACCGCGTTTTTTTCGCGGCGACCAATGCCAATATCGCTTTTAGTTTCAGAAACCGTAGTTGGAATGATACTATTACAGGTGCACAATGGGCATTCAGCAACGGCGCCACGCCAGCTACGTCTACAAGTATGACGAATGCCACGGTTCGCTTTACGCAGCCGGGTTGGGCAACAGCGACACTTACCGCAACCGCCAACTCTGGATCCAATACCGTTACTAAAAAAGTATACATTGCCGACAGCGTAGGTCTGGCACCGGGCAGCTATCTGCAAAACTTTGCAACTGCTAACGATCTGGCAAACTGGCCGATGTTTAACTACTTCGATAATACTTTTTATTGGGAAGCATACAACGGCGCCGGTTACGATGATAATGCATCGATCCGTTACCGCTCGTTCGACAGCAGAACAGACCAATACGCAGGCACACCAAATGGCGACCATGACGATGTGTTCTCACCTGCTTTTAATCTGAGTGCCTACACTTCCGGCGCATTGAATCTTAATTTTTATACAGCAGGCAGCTATTATGCCTCCAGTAATGATACCCTGCAGATCGCGTACAGTACCGATGGCGGCAGAACCTGGACTTCATTTTACACACTGAGCGGCAACTCGCTGACGAATAATGGTTATAAGAACGCAGAATTCGTACCAACAGCGGCCAGTCAATGGGCAGCTCAAACGATAAATATTCCAACTGCTGCGCGTACCGCTCAGACTTACCTGCGTTTCCGCTACCTGCCTACTAAAGGTGGTAACGACTTCTACATGGATAAACTGAACTTCTCGCCATACACGACCGAAGTGAGCGAAGTAGCGGCCAACCATGCTGCGGTGAAAATTTATCCAAATCCTACAAAGGGCGCTTTCAACATGGCATTTACAACGGGTAACGACGGTAAAGTTGCTTATGCAGTACGTGACCTGAGCGGTAAAACCATCTTTACGGCACAGCAGACTTACGCGCCAAACACTGTAGTAGAGCAGCCTATACCGGGCACTATCTTCCCGGCATCAGGTTTCTACCTCGTGACGATTACGATCGCCGACAAGACTACTACGCAGAAATTGATCGTTCAGTAATCTGCCGAATACACGAATAAATGAAAAAACACGGACCAGAATGGTCCGTGTTTTTTTTGCTGATGACTGATTTATTGCCGGCGCGAAATAGATTAAGCGGACCAAAACCGGATCCATACCCCGAGTATCAGCAATGCTGCAATGATGCCCACCAGGATCGATTTATTTTTCTCGACCCGGAAATAACGGACCATTTGAGGCGTAGCCAGCAAAACTAAGGGCGCCAGGTTGCATACCATCAAGACCAATACGGTTTGATACAGGTAACTGCCGGAAATTCTACTACGGTAATGTCCTATTAAATTAAGCAAGGAAATTAGAGAACCCAGCGTACCGTATATAAAATAGCCGAATAGCAGATACCAACCCCTTACCTCTTTTTTCCCGAACAGGATAATGCCCGCGACCAGCACACCGAGAAAAAGAACAGAGAACCCCAGGTTAAGACCGCCGCCGTAAAATCTTCCTTTGAACAAGTTGAACAGGTTCCAGAGCAGCATTAAAACCGCAATAAAAATGAGGATCGCATGTGTTTCTTTCGGGAAACTGTTTTCATCTCTTACGGTTATATCCGAAAATGCTGTCACCTCGCCGTACGTTTGTTCCTGCGGCGTTGGCCGGTAACTGAAAAGAAGGGAACTGGCCAAAGACCCAATCCCAAAAGGCACGACCAGCAGCAAAAAATCGCGGTCCAGCGACTCGGCAGCAGCAATTCCCAACAGAAAAATGCATAGGAAGGTAGCGATGATCGCGTAAAAGCCCAGTGCCATTTTTATTTTCAACGTGTTTTCCCACCGGCTGTACAACCGGACGGCCAGGAAATGATAAAGAATGGTAGCAGGCAGCGACAATCCCAGGCAAACCACGGCGGCAATAGCTGAAACGATCGTAATATCCCGCGTATCGAGCGCAAGGCGACCGGTATGCCCCGCCTCGTCGGCGCCCAGCATCATTCCGAAAATAATACTGCTAATAATCGCCGTAAGCAGCCATACCAGGAGCGTTTTATAGATATTCTTCATTTCCTAAAAATAATATTCCAATTAAATTATTGTTGTTAAAACTCAACTCTTATAATCAAAACATTATATCTATCCGGTTTATGGAACAATCCTAAAAAGCAATGGCATAAATTATTAGTTAGACTAGCCTTATACGCTCAGTTTTATTACCTTTGCGGAGACTGAAATTTTAGATTAAATCCATCCCGCAATTTAATGCACTAAACATATGGGCTACGTAAAAGACCGGTTTAAAGAGATTGCCGATACTCAATCTCAGGAAATCAAAAATCTGATTGCACAACATGGGGAAACAAAAGTAGGCGAGGTAACGCTTGCTCAGGTTTACCAGGGTATGCGTGGCATTACAGGCCTCGTTACCGAAACTTCCCTGCTTGACTCCAATGAAGGTATCCGTTTCCGTGGTTTCTCTATTCCAGAATTGAGAGACAGACTTCCAAAAGCAGAAGGCGGAAGCGAACCGCTGCCAGAAGGTTTGTTTTACCTGATGCTGACAGGCCAGGTTCCTACTCAGGAAGATGTAGACCACATCTCTGCTACATGGGCCCGTCGTTCTCACGTTCCGAATCATGTTTTTGATGTGATTGAATCTTTCCCGGTTTCTTCTCACCCGATGACTCAGTTCTGCGCTGCTATCCTGGCGTTACAGACTGAATCTAAATTTGCCAAAGCTTACGAAGAAGGTATCAGCAAAAAACAATACTGGGATTTCGTTTACGAAGATTCTATGACGTTGATTGCCCGCCTGCCACGTATCGCAGCATATATCTACCGTCGCAAATACAAAAACGGCGAACACATTCAGCCTGACGGCATGCTTGACTGGAGTGCCAATTTCGCACACATGCTGGGCTTCAATGACGGCGGCTTCAAAGAACTGATGCGTTTGTACCTGACGATCCACGCTGACCACGAAGGTGGTAACGTGTCGGCGCATGCTACACACCTGGTAGGTTCTGCACTAAGCGATCCTTATCTCGCGTTCACAGCCGGTATGACTGGTCTTGCAGGTCCGCTGCACGGTCTGGCTAACCAGGAAGTAATCCGCTGGATCGAAGAGCTCCAGAAAGAACTGGGTACCGACCGTCCAAGCAAAGAACAGATTGCACAATATATCAAAGACACGCTGACTGCCGGCAAAGTAGTGCCAGGTTACGGTCACGCGGTATTGCGTAAAACAGATCCGCGCTTTACAGCACAGATGGAATTTGCGAAAAAACATTGCCCGGACGATCCTACCGTACAAACCGTATGGAACGTGTACGAAGTAGCTCCGGCTATTCTCGAAAGCACTGGCAAAATCAAAAATCCTTGGCCAAATGTGGATGCACACTCTGGTTCATTACTGAAACACTACGGCCTGGTAGAAGAAGATTTCTATACCGTACTGTTTGGTGTAAGCCGCGCACTGGGCGTGCTTGCCAGCCTTTGCTGGGACCGCGCACTGGGCTTCCCGATCGAACGTCCGAAATCAATCACGACCGAATGGGCGAAACAATTCGTTGCTAAAAACGAAACAGTCGCTTAATCCGGCAACAGAGCTGTACGGCAAAGTTGGCACCAATTTCAGCTGACACAACCTTATAGTTCCAACACTTTTTAAATAGCGAAAAGCAAGCAGTAGCAATACTGCCTGCTTTTTCCATAAATAGGAATATATCACTCCATTTAAAAAAATTACAATCGCAATATGAACAAGGGTCCTGTTTCTCAATTCATCGAACATCATTATCGTCACTTTAACGCTGCCGCACTGGTAGATGCAGCAAAAGGCTATGAAACACATTTGCTGGAAGGCGGCAAAATGCTGGTATCTCTTGCTGGCGCTATGAGTACCGCTGAGCTCGGTATTTCCCTGGCTGAAATGATCCGCCAGGATAAAATTCATATCATCTCCTGTACCGGTGCCAACCTGGAAGAAGACGTAATGAACCTGGTTGCGCACAACAGCTACAAGCGCGTACCGAATTACCGTGATCTGACGCCTCAGGAAGAATGGGATCTGTTGGAAAATCACTACAACCGTGTTACCGATACTTGTATCCCGGAAGAAGAAGCTTTCCGCCGTTTGCAAAAACACCTTGTCGATGCATGGAAAGATGCGGAAGCAAAGGGCGAACGCCTGTTCCCGCACGAATTCCTGTATCGTGTAGTGCTGAGCGGTGTACTGGAACAGTATTATGAAATTGACCCGAAAGACAGCTGGATCGTTGCTGCTGCAGAGAAAAATATTCCGATCGTAGTACCAGGATGGGAAGACAGCACTACCGGCAACATTTTCGCAAGCTATGTGATCAAAGGCGAACTGCCTGCAAGTCTTGTGAAAAATGGTATCGAATATATGGTTTGGCTGGCCGACTGGTACCGCAATAATTCAGGCGGTAAGGGCGTTGGTTTCTTCCAGATCGGCGGTGGTATTGCCGGCGACTTCCCAATCTGTGTCGTACCGATGATGTACCAGGACCTGGAATGGCATGACGTTCCGTTTTGGAGCTACTTCTGCCAGATCAGTGATTCCACTACTTCTTACGGTTCTTATTCAGGCGCTGTTCCAAACGAAAAAATCACCTGGGGCAAACTGGATATTCACACACCTAAATTTATCGTTGAAAGTGATGCAACCATCGTAGCGCCATTGATCTTCGCCTGGTTGCTGGGACAATAAGTGAATGAACCTGAATTGTCGAACGTGTCATAACGTGCGACAGTCAATGTCTATAAAAAAATAACAGTCGGATGGCTTCGCATTGTCTGGCTGTTATTTTTTTTGTACAGGCTAACTGAACATATGGATTTATTGCCGTGTTTCCTAGTAGTATTGCAGATGAACGGAGCGACGCAACAACGTGTAACCGGAGCTAAAGCCGCTGGCGCCAGCGAATTCCTAAAAGCAACGGGGAAAATATAACGCGAAATACGACTGAATAGATAACGTGCTGCTATGGGTTTATTTCCCTAAATTTATATTGGTATCAATTTTCAGGCTATCTAAATAAAATCTGACTTTATGGAAACAATCAATCTTCAGTTGGTAATCGATGGTGTGCCTTATGCCGTAAAAGCGACTCCTTACAATTTCAACAACGAAAAACGTTTTAAAGTAGACTACGACGGGGACGAATATATATTCGCTTACGATTCACAGATGAGCCGTTATACTACTATAGGTGACGGTGCCGAAAATATGCCGGACCGGGTTGAATCGGAGATCGCCGGCAAACTGGGGAGTCATTGATTTTCAACGAAAATCCACTACAAATTCCGGAATAAATTTTGTGCAAGCCTGCCTACCAAAGGGACAGGCTTTTGTTCATTATTGATAGCCGACCACGCGCCCATCAACCAAAGAAACAGTAATGCGACAGCCAACACGATAACCACCACATTCGGGATATACCGCCATAAAGCGAGCAGGCTGAGTATATTGAGCCCAAAAGCCAGAATATGTAATAACAGCGTTTGCCGGAGGTGAAAAGCGGAAAAGGAATTTTTATTACTGCGGTACAACAGAAAATAAGCGATCAGCCAGCCGAGCAACGTAATGTAGCTGACCAAAGCAGCGGTACGCGGATTATCCGGCGAACCGAGGTAGGCATTTTCTTCCGATTCCATAAAAATGAATATACGAAAATAGCAAAACGATTGTGCCAATGACTAACGCCCTATTTCGTCCCCTATTCCACGAATTACTCTTCTATAGCTTTTGGGGAACGGACCGCCACTAATCTCATCTGTAAACCCAGGTGCAGCGTAAAAGTCATTGGACGATCAGGAACATCACTGCCGCCAAAACTGATTCCATTTTTTTTCGTATCCAGAAAACCGGTAGCGAACTGTATGCCTGCCTGTCCGCTGAAATTACGTCCGAGTCTGATGGCAGCGCCCGCACCTGCATAAGTGCCAATGTTGAATTTGTTGAGATCCGCTGTTGAATATTGTTCGGTGCCAAGCGGTGTGTTATAGGTCTGCATTCCTGTTAAATGGGCATCGGTTAAAAAATAAGTCATGACGCCGAAATTGAAATACGCGTTTACCGGTTGACTACCGTTGCCGGTAAATACCAGCCCCAGCGGCACTTGAACGTAGGACAGATCCTGCACGCCCATCAAAGCGAGATCGCTTGTGTGGTCATATTTGTATTTGCCAAAGACGGCTCCGGTTGAAAGCCCCCAGGTATCGGAAAAATACCAGGAAAGATTTGCGCCAAAACTGGTGAACCCATTTAGTTGAGAACCTTCGTTTGCATAGCCTCTCTGGACCATAAAACCAGGATTAACTTCTACGCCCAGGTACAGCCCTTTTTGTGCAGCAGCAGTTAAAGAAGAACAAGCTATTCCGATAGCAGTTATAACGGTTTTGAAATACATCGTACAAAAATAATAAAATCGCGAACCTCCGCTAATTCCCCCAAGGCGACCTCCTCCAACCTCTCCAAAGCAAACGTACTTCCAACGCGTTGTTTGGCCTCGCACAAGACGACAACAGTGTGCAAACGCACAACTCGCTATCCAAATTTTAGTTTTTGACTTTTGAGGTTTGACTTTGAAGCATTTTTCCCAGCAGATAATCCAGGCCAATCAACTCACCGGCCGTAGCTACCGCAGTAATGCTAACGCCCAAAACACCGTGCAGATTTACATTTTGGCCTGTTTGCAATAGATTGGGAATCTTTGTACGCGTCGTGATCGTTGTTTTCATTGGCTCGTGTACATTTTTTAGAATGCCATATAGCGCGCCGTCTGGCGTATGTGTATAGTCTCTGTAAGTAAGCGGTGTAGCTATCGACTGCGCCAGGATATTAGTTTTCAGCTCCGGAACACGTTCCAGCACTTTATCCAGTAGTATTTCGGCCTGCAATTGTTTGAATAATTCATAAGCCTCGTCACGCGCTGCCGGTTTGCCCGAATGATTGCCCGTACTGGCCCACTGTTCTGTCTGGCTGGGACTCATATAAGTGAGAATAGATAAAGTTTCCGCGAAGCCAGGGCGTTTTTTGTCAGCAGAGAAATAAAGTGCATAAGTCTCCGGCCATATTCCTTTATTGGTGGCGCCAACAAACACATCATCGGTGCGATGCCAATATAAATTATGATTGCGATGCGCTACAGTTCCCGGTTGCAACACCAGATTTACCATGAACGCAGATTGGGTTTGCACCAGTCCGCCGATACGTTGGCGATAAGCTTTGCGTAGCAAGTCGCTGTCCGTAATCTGTAACAGCGCTGCAGGGTGCATATTGCTGATGAACTGCTTTCCGTAAAACCGTTGCCCATCCTCGGTTTCCACATAGCTAACGAATCCATTTTCTTCTACCAGTTTGGTAACGGCAAGATTCCGATGAATGTAGCCACCGTGTTTTTGCAATTCCTGCCAAAGCAATTTGGCAATCTGCGAGCTGCCCGGCGTTACCTTATGTGCACTGTGCAGATAGCTTTCCAATACCAATGCATGCAGATAAAAAGGAGATACATTTTCCACACCGGCGTATAACAGGTTGTTCCCCGCCAGCACATTTTGCAAACGTTTGTTTCCTGTTATGCTTTGTAACGTACTTGCCAGCTCCCATCCGGCCACTGCGGCTTTTTCGGCAACCGGGCCATTCCTTAAATGATACAATGGAAAATGGCTGGTAACGTTGCCGATGGTAGCTATGTATTTTTCAAGCACGGCTTTTTCATCGGGGAAAAAAGGCAATAACTGTTCGATAAAATTTTGCTTACCGATAGCCTGGGGGTATGTTATTGGTTCGTCACCAAAAACAATACGATCGAAACCATCCGGATCAAAAGAAACGAGCGACAATTTTTCCATGATGCCCGCATAACTGAAAATGCGGTTTAATGTATGTCCTTCACCCAGCCCGCCAATATAATGCACACAACTGTCAAACACTTTTTTGTGCAATGCAAAAGTCTGCAAGCAACCACCGATCTGTTTGTTTTTCTCCAACACGCAGACCTTCATCCCTTCTTTTGCCAGGAAAACCGCAGTCAGCAAGCCTCCGAGACCGCTGCCCATTACTACTATGTCGTATTTCGATTGCAGATCCGTGATTGAATGTTTATGATACCTTTTCAATAGGAAAAATGGTGCAGCAAAATACGATTTACTGCACCATTTTTAATTCTTTATTCCGCTCGCGAAATTTTAGTTTGAACAAGAAACTCAATTATCTCACCAATCTCCTGAACCCTTGCGAAATCAGATCGCGAGAAATTGAGCGGATCGGTTATTTTAATGTAGCAGAAATAAACGCTTTTACACCCGAGATGAAATGGATTTGACCTGAACTATCGTTCCCGTTTGCTTTTATAAACTCCTTAACTTGCCGCCATGCACCAGGAATTTGAACCAGCCGAAGCATTGAGGAATACCATCAAATGTTTTTGGTATGACCGCATGGACTTTGGAGGCCGGGAAACGATTTTCGAAGTAATGCCGGATGGTTATGCCGAGATTATTTTTCATTTCGGCAGTGGATGCAGCGTTTCATACGATGGCCAGTTGCAGGCTTTGCCCTCGCCTTTTATGATGGGCTTACTGGACGAACCGGTTCAGTTTGCCACGAAAAACTGCTTTGAAATTATTGCGATCCGTTGCTTTCCCTGGACGGTCTTTGATCTGTTAGGACTACCTTCCGGCAAACACCGCGTGCATGTTTTCGAACATCCGGTCGCACTGCTGCACCCTGTACTGCACGAATTGGTGCAGGAAAATAAAATTGAGCACGCGATCGCGTTGTTACAGCAATATTTTACCGGTATCTACGCACATATTCCGGTCGATAGTATGCTTTATAAGGCGGGATTAGCGATGCAGGCGGCAAACGGCAGCTTGCCCGTCAGTGCGGTGGCTGCGGCAGCAAACGCTACTATCCGCACTTTGGAACGGAATTTCAAACAATCGTCGGGGCACACCGTTAAGGACGTATCAGCGCTGATCCGTTTTGAGCAGGTACGCAACCGATTGTGGCACCACCCGGAAACCAATATCGCGGGACTCGCAGCGGAATTAGGTTATGCCGACCAGTCGCATCTCAGCCGGGAATTTAAACGATTTAGCGGCACTACGCCTGCTGCATTTGCACGAAAAAACAAACAGGCTAAGCGGGCTGTCAGCAAGGAATTTATAGCTTTTGAACAATGATGAAAGCCGCTTATTCAGAAATATACTAAAATGAACACGACACTTTGGATACTATAAGGCTTACTGGCTGCAGCTTTCATAATGCCTGGCTATGGAAAGCTCTTCAGTAGCAGGCAACAGCATATCGCCGACGGGCATATGAAACCAAACGCATCATTAGTACCAATCAGGATGCTCGGCATATTGGAATGGCTGGGGTGTATCGGCGTTATCGTTCCCTGGTTCACCGGCATTATGCCCCTATTAACACCCGCCGCGGCCACCGGTTTCTGACTGATTATGGCGGCAGGACTCGTTAATCACATCATCAAAAAAGAATACAAAATGATTCCTTTGCTTGGCACAATTTTCATTCTCGCCGCAATGGTAGCCTATTTCAGATACCGGCAACTCGGAGTGTAACTCAATATTTCTCCCTCCACCACATCGATCGATAACAGCGGCTTTCCGACTTAGGCATTTTACCAAATTGTCGCATTTATACAATCCTGACCGGTGCCCGTTCCTGAATTTTGTGCTTTCAAATAATAGATATGAACACTACACCCGAAAGCACGATACCCAACAACCACCCTGTCTACGATGTCATCATCTCCGGGGCAGGTCCGGTAGGTTTGTTCCTTGCCTGTGAACTGGCACTGGCCAAATGCTCCGTATTGATCCTCGAAAAAGCAGAAAGCCCCGAATCTCCATTGAAGCGATTGCCATTCGGCATACGCGGTCTTAATGCGCCAAGTATAGAAGCGCTGTACCGCCGCGGACTGTTGGAGGAACTCCAGTTGCACCAGCGCATGAAAAGCCCGCATCAGCAGACAATACAGGGCACAAAACGCCAGGCCGGTCATTTTGCCGGCATTCCATTTTACGAAAGCGATATTGATGCCGACCGTTGGAATCGTTTGCCTGGCGCTACCCCACCGACTTTGATTTCTGAAATGGAAAAATTAGAAACAGTGTTCAGGCACCGCGCAACGGCGCTTGGCGTCAGGATCGAGCGAGGCCACACCGTTACGGATCTCTATCAAACTGCAGACAATGTATTCGTTCGCTCAAATCATCAGACGTTTACAGCCAAATGGCTCGTAGGTTGTGATGGCAGCCGCAGCATTGTTCGCAAAAACGGAGGATTCGAATTTGCCGGAACCGAACCGGCATTTACCGGTTATACCACGCTACTTGATATTGCTGATCCTGAAAAATTAAAGCCGGGCCGTAATGTAACGGAGCGAGGCATGTATATGCAGTCACAGCCGGGTTATGTACTGATGCAGGATTTCGACGCAGGTGCTTTTCATCATGCGAAGCAAGCGATCACACGGGAACATATCCAGGAGGTATTACGCCGGATATCTAACACGGATGTCACCATCAATAAGCTCCTCACTGCGACCACCTGGACGGACAGGGCAAGACAGGCTACCGCCTATCGTAACGGCCGGATATTATTAGCCGGTGATGCCGCACATATCCATTCCCCATTGGGCGGACAGGGGCTTAACCTGGGGCTTGGCGATGCAATGAATCTCGGCTGGAAACTCGCAGCTACCATCCATCACAAAGCGCCGGAAAGCTTGCTGGACAGCTATCATAACGAACGTCATCCGATCGGCGCACAAGTACTGGATTGGTCGCGGGCGCAGGTGGCGATTATGCAACCAAGTCCGGCAGGGCGCGCATTGCATGCTATCTTTCGCGATCTGATCAACACCACCGATGGTGCTACCTATTTTGCAGCTCGTGTCTGGGGTATCTATACGCATTATGATCTCGGCGACACGGCTCCACTGGTGGGCTATAGCGTACCCGATTTCGAGTTGACAGATGGCCGGAAAACCGGTGCAGCAATGCAAGATGGGTTAGGTCTATTGATCGACTTTAACAACAATCCTGTTCTTCAAAATATAGCGGATGATTTTAAAGGCTGCCTGAAATATGTTTCGGCCAGGGTTACAACAGATTTCGACTTAAAAGCGGTACTGGTGCGCCCCGACGGCATCGTTGCATGGGCCGCAAAAGAAGACGGGTTCGACTGTACCCACCTTCAGGCTGCTGCTGAAAAATGGTTTACCCGTAATACCACAATGAAACATTAAAAATCTTCAGGGACTTCAAAACACATACGCTCTTTTGTTTTGGGATGCGTAAATGCGAGCGAAGCGGCATGCAGGTATAGTCGCGCAGCGGGTGTACCGTAGAGATCGTCACCGACAATCGGCGCATGAAGGCCGAGTTCATGTGCCGCATGCATCCGCAGCTGATGGGTGCGCCCGGTCAATGGCCAGAAATGAATTTTGGTGGTGGTTTCGCTGGTTTCCACCACCTTCCATTTGGTAATGCTTTTTTTGCCCGTCTTAAAACAAACAATTTGCCGCGGCCGGTTAAACAGATCGCCGGTCAACGGCAGGCTGATTTCACCTTCGGCGAGATCGATTACTTTAGAAAGCAGTGCTGTATAACGTTTGCCGACCGTCCGGTTCAAAAATTGCTTTTGCAGGTGCCGGTGTACTTCGGCAGTTTTCGCAACCACCAGCAAACCCGAAGTGCCCATATCCAACCGGTGTACGATCAACGGATCGATACCAGCCAGTAACGCCTTCAGCCTGCTGTAAACAGAATCCTCGATATCGACGCCGGGTACCGAACGCAGTCCGGCGGGTTTATTGACCACCAGAAAATATTCGTCTTCATAAACAATTTGCAGGTTAATATCTTCTGCTATCGGTTGCAGGAATGGATTATCATCCATTGGCATTCCTTCGAGCATATGCGCCAGGATGGGCTTGCATTTCCCGGTACAGGCCGGATAAAATTGCTTGTGTTTACGCACTTCCGATTTCGGCGATGCCCCCCACCAAAACTCCGCCATTGCCAAAGGCTTGTAACCATGTGCAAAGGCATACTGCAAAAGCTTTGGCGTAGCACATTCACCCGCAGCCGATGGTGGTTTTCCGAAAGCTGTCTCGCTGAAAATTTCGCGCAGACTTTTATTCCGACCATCTTTGTTTAAAAAGACATATTGTTCGAAGAGCTGCTCCTGCAAGCTTGCAGACCGTTCTTTCCGCTCGGTCTTCAATGCTTCGATCTGGTTTTCGAAAGCCGCCAATCTGATCTGTATTTCATCCAAAGTTTGCTTCCACTGCGCTGTCAATAGCTTCAGCAGGTGTTTATCGTGCAAACTCTGTTTAATAAGGTCCGCTTCCATTCGTTCATATGCCGATGGTGTAGCACTCTCGCCGGCTTCGACTCTACGCTGCGCGCGTAGTTCCTTATTGTCTTTTAATTGCTTTTTCAACGTCGATATTTCGAGCGCCGATTGTGCGAGGAACTGCTCCTGATCTGATTTTAGCTGCCGATAATGTTCGCTCTGCTCTATTGCCTCAATTTCTTTATTAATCGAATTAATAACTTCCTGTTCTCTCAGGAAAAAACTATTCTCCACGAGCATATCGAAAACAGGCGGTACAAATCGCGGATGATCGTTGGTGCCGGCGAGCTTGCCGGAGAAAGCAGAAAGATATCCGGCTTTGCCGTTCTGATCCAGAACTACGAGAACGCCAAACATTTTCCCGATGACCATATCGTCGCGGTCCTGCGTCAAGCCAAAATTATGATCGAGGGCTGTTTGTGTTTCCAGGTAATGCGCCAGTTCTTCCGCAGCGATGACTGCCAATGGATGTGGCTCGTAATAAAATGGAAAAGTAAACCGCTCCGGCAGCGCAATTTCTTTTATAACACTGTCCGGAAAATAAACAACCCGGGATTGATCACTGGCACTCAAGGACTATTGGAGCATTTAGCCCGCAAAGGTAGGCCTTCTGCCGAAAATGCCATAGTATTTAATGATCCGGAACAGTATTGCAACACCATCGGGCCGCTCCCCTCCCGGTTATGCCCAAATATATCGGTCAGGCCAACCGGAAATCGATCAGCGACTGCTTCTGCCTGAAAATTATTCCCGTTTTCCTTTAAACCAGGCATAGATAGCCATCGCGTGCCCATGCCCGAGCTCAAAATCCTCTTTCAACCACCGGACAACGTCGCCGGCTTTCGTGCTTGTTTTTAATTGGCCATTCGCGAGTAAACCTTTGATCTCGCCCAGCGTTTGGAAATCTTCAGGCGTTTTACCGGTTTTGGCGTGAATATTATCGAGGTACGCTTGAAACGACATATGCGCCTTCTTTTTGAATTTGCTGATAACAGATATAAGACACCGCAAGTACGGACAACGTAATGATGGGGAACAAAGCTTCCCCGCCAAAGCCATCTACCACAATATGCGAAACCATTGCGCTGATGAAATTGAAGGTAAAACCTGCATAGGCCCATTCTTTAATACGGCCTTTGAAAAATGGCAAGATCAATATTAACGCGCCAGTCACTTTAAAACAGGTCAGTAAAACGCGGAAGTAATCAGGGTAGCCCAAATGACTGATGCCTTGTCGCGCCAGTTCACTGTTGGAAGTCAGTGCAGGCACTACACCATCGAAAGCGACGATCAGCGCGGTGGTGATCCAGTAAATAGTTTTGATCTTTTTCATAATGCTTGTTTTTTTGTTGTTCGGAATTGTTGCTGTAAAATTACTCCGGGTCCATACGGCTGAAAATGGGCACATGCGTCAATTTGTGGGATAAATGCGGCACATCAGCACCATCAGGCATTACACGAAGGTATTTACAACGTTCGCTTACGAACCACACGCCATACCAATTCGCCACTCAGCAAACAAGCAATGGCAAACAAAACGGGCATCAGGGCGTTCGCTTTAGCCATCATCACGCCAGACAATGCAATGCTGTAAACGGCAACCGGTAAAATCAGCAACACACAGAGCCACCGCGTAGATAACGGTATGCGAAAAGGACGATGACGGTCCGGCTCCTGCAACCTCATTTTAATCAGCGATACATATTCGAGAAACAAACCGGCGCCATAGATCGTAACATCAATAATCACCAGATCTCCAAAATTCCAGAAAGTCATCAGGCTAATCACAATGGAACAGACAATAATGGAAACATGCGGTGTACCAAAACGCGGATGCAATGTGTGCAAGCGTGCAGGCATCAGTCCATCGTCGGCCATTACTTTGGGTAAACGCGAAACGGCGAGCAGGTTAGCTGCGTACAAGCCCAGCGCGCTGGCCATACCGCCAATGGCAATGATGCCACCCAAATAGTGACCGCCCACTATTTCGCCCAATGCAGGCATTCCTTTCTCGCCAAAAGTCTGATGATCGATGCCCGATAATTGCGCGGTAATAATAACCCCGATATAAATAAGCATCATTAAGGCAAAAGCAATAAAAACCGACACCAGGTAACTGCGTTCGGGCTTTTCTACTTCCTCGGCATAGGTGGTTACGTTGTCCCAACCGAAGCAGTTCCACATTACAATATAAATAGCCGAACCCAGTGATGGATAAGCTATCCCGTGCAAAGACGGCGATGGCAATACGAAACCGCTGCCATGCTGATGCGCAAACACGGCAAACATTACCAGGAACGGGGCAAGGACAACCAGACTCAGGGCAACCATCATTCTTCCCACAGGTACTACTCCTAAAATGTTTAGTCCCGCAGCACCCCAGATAAGGCTCAGACAGATAACCAGCCTCCAGATCCCATCGATCGGGAAAAAATAACTGGCATAGAGTACGAAGAGTACGGGATAAATGGCCAGATCGGCAAAGGTATAGAGCCAGGTCCACCAACCTTCATACAGCGCCCATCGCTGACCAAGTGCGTATTTTACCCATTGATAGTAACCACCGGTTACCGGCATCATACCATTTAGCTCCAGCACCATAAACATAGCGGGGATATCCCAAAGCAACGGTGTGATCAACAAAAGCAGTAACGCGGCATGATCGCCCGCATGAAACAAAAGTTCTTCCAGCCCGTAAGGTCCACCCGAAACGGTAAAAAATATAACAGTAATGAGTTGAAGCGGACGTAGTTTCTTCGTCATTAGCTACCGGAGGTTAAATGCAAGAGGCTCGCGATTAGATGTTATCATGGAAACTTTTTCAAAGTAAAAAATCCCAGGCAAATATCCACGTTCTCGTCGCCGTTCGCCAACCTTTTGCTGTCAAGAGCTCCGTTTTCACCATTTGCATGCAAGTGTTGAAAAATACCACAGCTTGTTGCAGGATGCATCAGTAAAAACTGCTTTTCGCCTTAAAAAAAGCCTTAAAAAGGCCTGGCACGATATTCGCCCGCCTTCTGCGACACGCATCATTTAGTATTACAACGGCTTCTATAGGAACGAAAACCACCAGCGAGGAAAAGAAGCGGATAAATGTTGCGTTGCAAAAAACGGAACAACAATGAACGAAAGTTTTCAGCAATCATTTACCACGCATAAGATTAATGCCGCGAAACCAGCCGTATTGCAGGCTATGGAAGCTTCGCAGAAAATAGTGGAACCGGTATTGCGGAAACAATCAATTTCTTTTACGCGTCGACTGATACTTCCAGGTACATTCCTGCTCCTGTTTGCGGCGGTGTTTGCGCTCTTCAGACTACAGCCCGATTTTGAGGCATTGCATATAGAACGGACCCATTCCGCTGCCGGCATCACGCTGATCGTAACAGGCATCGTCCTCGTAGCCTTGCAACTCAGCTTCCTGATTTATATGTTGTCGCTTTACCTGCGTTATAAACCGGTTGAATCGGTATCGGATGAATTGTTGCCGACCTGTACGGTCATTGTGCCTGCGTACAACGAAGGCAAGCTGGTTTGGCATACACTCATGAGCCTTGCCAACAGCAATTATCCGCATGGAAAACTGCAACTTATCGCTATCGACGATGGTAGCAAAGACGATACCTGGCATTGGATCAAGCTGGCTAAAGAGCAATTGGGCGATCGCCTTACAGTATATCAGCAACCCCAAAACCGAGGCAAACGCCATGCCTTATATCACGGATTTACCATCGGCACCGGTGAAATATTCGTAACGGTAGATAGCGATTCGGTGGTAAAAAAAGACACGCTGCGCCATATGGCCAGCCCATTTGTGATTAATAAAAAATGCGGTGCCGTGGCAGGAAACGTACTGGTACTGAACCGTGATGCAGTGCTGCCCAAAATGATGCAAGTAAGTTTCGCGTTTACGTTTGAATTTATACGTTCTGCACAGAGCGTATTAGGTTCCGTGTTGTGCACACCCGGTGCATTGGCCGCTTACCGTAGAGACGCCGTATTAAAATGCCTGCCTGAATGGGTCAGCCAGACCTTTATGGGTAAACCTTCTGATATCGGCGAAGACCGTGCAATGACTAATATGATCCTCAAACAAGGCCACCACGTGCTGTTTCAGAGCAATGCTCATGTGTACACCAACACACCGGAAAAATATAAAGGCTTATATAAAATGTTGATCCGTTGGGAACGCAGCAATGTGCGGGAAAATATAATGATGAGCCAATTTACCTTTGGTAAATTCCGCGAAGGTGCCACGACGGGTTCCCGGATTATCCTGCTGGAACAATGGCTGCGCCTGGTACTTTGCTTTCCCACACTTTTGTTGCTGTTGTTTTTCGTTGCCTTACATCCGGCTATGTTCATCAGCTCGGCATTAGTATCCATCCTCGTTTATTCCAGCGTGCAGGTATTCTTTTATGCCAAAAAACATAACCTGGCTGATTCATTCTGGGCATACCCATACAGCATTCTATATACTTTTTCACTGTTCTGGATCACGCCCTATTCTATCGCTACCGCAGGAAAAAGCGGCTGGCTGACGCGCGGTTAAAAAATTAAACCCACAAATTTTACCCGCCAATCGTTGCAAATACCTCGGGTCTACATATACTTTCCCTATCACCATGACAAACACACATGTAGACTCCTGGCACAAATCCGTATATATAAAATTGACTATTGCCACATGAAAATTCCGTTTTTGCAGAACGAGACCGGAATAAATCCTGTGTATCCTTCACACTGCTTCGGACGTGTAATAGATATTTCACCTGGCATACACGAATAAAAAAACACGACTACAAACATCTGATGTTTTACATGCCCGGCGGTCAAAATATAACTACCCAATAATAGGGATTGCGATGTACATTTTCGGCCAATGATCGCCGTAGCGAAAATAATATATGAACTTTTTTTGCCTTATGCAGTGCCCTTGCATCGCTGGAATCTGGCAATGCGACGGTGAACAATAATCGCTACGATGGGTCTGCCACGATTTCTTTCCCGTTTTATAATACATCGGTAGAAGGCATTCCGATACGTCAAATATTTGAACTAGAAACTAAAACAATTCAATGGCAAGACGGGGTTTTGAATGCCACTGATAAGTTTCATAAATTTGATAAACAACAACTTTCTGACGAGTTATATACGAAACCGTTCAGGGGCGGAGATCAGCAGATTCATCTTAAATGGGAGGGGGAATTGAGAACCATCCCAAGCAGCAAAGGAGGATTACTATGGGAATTATGAAATTATCGTCCTGCAAATAATATCACCTATGGTAATCACTTTTTATTTAGAGTAAAAAAAAGAAATGAATACAAAACAAGAGCTCTTAAAAAAGTATCCGCCGGAAATAGTTGCCGTCTATTTTCCAAACGGAATAATTTTTGATTGGGATAATGAATACTATGATATAGTTTGGACATATCCGAATATTTCGCTCGTTATTCTGAAGTTATATGAATTGGGGATAACGATAAATACTGTCGATGTAATGGTTGCAAATGAAGTTCCAGGGGCTTCGGATCAGTTGATGAATTTTGCATATGAAGGCAGCAGCTGGTCTATCGGTAATATCTCAGATCTGAATTTAAAAGAATTTCTTGCGGTGCCGGAGGTTAAATCTACAGCGGCGATTCTCAGTGTTATTTATTATTTGGAACAATTCGAGAAAAATAACGGGGATAAGATTTCAGGCTTCTATTTCAAAGTTAGTTTTTAGCAACGATAAACTTACAAAACAACCAGCTGCACATGTATGAACGTTGAGATAAATCGCTTGTCGTGGGACGAATATGATCCTGCAATACACAACGCCCTTCTAGCCAATCAACAGATCATTTTTATTAATCGCATGAAGATCAAAAAAAGGCTGCTGTGGTTTTACGATGGGTCTATTATCCGTCTTTTGAAAAAATATGGCGTAAATGACAAGTATGCCAGCTCGATTGCCAGTTTCAATATCGATATAAACGTAAAAGTAATTTCGGGGCGCGGCATCTTACATCAGTTAGTGTACCTCTTGATAAAAAGCCTATTAAGTCATAAGAATAGAATAATCGCAATAGCTAACGTAGGCCTAGATTCAAGTAGTTCGCAAACACTAGAGAATGTATTGCTTTTGCTCGACGACATATCTCTTCGTAATAATTTGCAGGTACAATATTTTTTTATTGACAATGATAGCCCCAAAATTTCGATAAAAAAGCGTTGAAAAAATAATGTCACCTATCACCGAAAGACCAGCCGGGATGGTGGAAATTTTTAAAACCGTAGATTATGGCACTTTGGCAAACAGGCTTTTTTATACTGCCGCATGATGCACTAGACAATCAGGAGTTCTTTAAGATCTCAGAAGAACATTGTTTTGATGATTCGCTATTCTGGATTCCTAAAAAAATACCGGTATCGATGTTTGATCCAATCGGCTCCTTCCTTCCCAAATCAAAATCATGGGCAGACTACCTGATAATGTTCGGGACGGAAAATTCCAATAGATTGACAATTGTACAGGAGGCCCATCTCATAGAATCTGTAAGTTTTCGAATTGATTTCACAAGTGCCTATGGTGATGTATTGCGCCAAATAATTGAATTTTGTATTCAAAACAGGCTTATAATTCTGGATAACGACCTGGGGGTTGTTCCCTTGAATTTTGAAGCTGCAAAACAGATTGTTGAAAATGCTTCAGAAGTAAAGAAGTACAATAGCCTACTGTGAATGATAAACGATATTTGCGGCTATTATGCAAACCTATACAGCACACTTTTTGAGACAAGAATCTGGAGATGCGTTGCCCTTTTATGCAATTCAAAGGGATTTATACATGGAGCTCCCAGAGCAAAAAGATAAATCATGAGGGATATCACAAATTCTATTAAAACGTCCATTGCAACAGATGTTATTTGGTCGATCAATTTCTTTTTTTCAGCCATCGAAAAAATGGAGAATAATGGATTGGAAGTATCATATTGGCGCGATGAAGAAAATTGGGCTAGTATACTCGCCGATAATCAAACAATAGGATACGTATGGCAAAAACATCCGTTGATTTTTGTTATTTCCAGATATGCTGACGAAATAAAAAAACTTCTGAAAGAGTATGGCTATATTACCTATATCGAAGCGAGTAGTTTAACCGATGAAAAATTTCGGATGGATGATCACCTCAAAAATGATTGTGCCTATGGATTGACCAATGAAGCATTTTCGGCAGAAGATTTCTGGTTTCATACCAATAGCATTTAAAATATTGACGTAGGTTATGGCTGGCTTTGTCAGATGGATCGCTTTGCTCTTCGTTCATTTGAAGAAAAGCAGCCGGGATGATGGAAATTTTTAAAACCGTAGATTATGGCACTTTGGCAAATTGATTTTTTTATACTCCCACAAGATGCGCTAAACAACCAAGAGCTTTTTAAGATTAGTGAAGAGCATTCTTTTGACGATTCACAATTTTGGCAATCTTTAAAAGAGTCCCCATCGAATTTTGATTCGGTGGGGCTATTCCTCCCGAGGTCGAAGTCCTGGGCAAGTTGTCTGATAATGTTTGGGGATGAAACCTCGAACAGATTTGAAATTATGGCATCAAATGACTTTGTAGAATCTGTAAGCTTCCGGATTGATTTTACGAGTGCCTATGATGACGTGTTACGCCAAATAATTGAATTTTGTATTCTAAATGGGTTCATAATCCTGGATGAAAAATTGCAGATTGTTCCTTTAAACTTTGAAGCGGCGAAACGAGTCATTGAAGATGCGCCACAGGTCAGAAAGTATAATAGCCTACTGTAAATAATAAGCGATATTCGCGGCTGTTACGTAAATCTATCCAGCGCATTGCTGAGACAAGAATTTAGACGTGCGATTTTTCACCGTATCAATTTGAGACGATAATATGAAAGTCAAAAACATTTGGACCGATTTAGATTTTGAAGAAATGGGCTGGCATGATAGTTACATTCATGCGATTGCACTCCCTTCTGAAAGTTTAGAGTTTGTTCTGGATATTGATTATCTATTTAAATGGGTGCTGGACGACGAAACCAATTCGTATAATTTTTGGGTATCTCCCTGTACCTTATATTTTTTCAATGTTTTGAATTTGAAGATCGATATCGATTTTCAAGACAGTGTAGGTCTTGATATTTCGGACATTAAAAGAATTAATCCCCGACCATCAAAAAATGGAAAAACAACCTTGTGGGATTTTGAGGTTGAAACAAACAAAGGGGTAATAAAATTTGAATCCTCGGGGTTTAAACAGATCGTTAGAAAACAGCCAGTATATAGTCCCGGTCAGGTTTTAGAACGGAGTAAATGGTAAACCAGACAAAGTAGCTCACTCCCTTCCCCCAAATCAAACATGCATTTTCTTAACCTAGGTTAAGTCATTTTCTTAATCCATATTATTCGCCGGTGCAGCGAAGCTGCGGACATTTGTGTTGTAAATAAAAAGATATGGCACAATATATCTTCCACAAATCGGACAGCCGCCACCATGAATACAATGACTGGCTCGACAGTAAAAAGACGTTCAGCTTTGCAGACTATTACAATCCCAAACGCATGAACTTCGGTGCACTGCGTGTATTAAATGACGATATACTACAAGCTGGAAAAGGCTTTGGCAGTCATCCGCACGATAATATGGAAATCGTCAGTATTCCCCTCAACGGCAGTCTACAGCACAAAGACAATCTCGGCAACGAACGGATCATTGTAGCGGGGCAATCACAGATTATGTCTACCGGCAGCGGTGTTTTCCATAGCGAATACAACCATGAAGCCAACCAGCAGACGCGATTTCTGCAAATTTGGATTTATCCGGACACACTGAATGTATCGCCGGAATACCAGGAAATCGCCGTTCCTGCGAACAAAAGCGGTAATCATTTTGAGCCTTTTGTAGCACCAACTGCTTCAGAAACCACTGCAGGCATCAGGCAAAACGCCTGGATAAGTATCGGCAATTTCGAAAAACATCAGACGTTTGAATATGCCCTGCATGCTTCCGGAAACGGCGTTTACGTTTATGTAATCGACGGCAATGTTGAAATCGACGGACAGACACTCACTGCCGGCGACGGATTGGGTATCAGTGGAATCAGCAGTTTCAGGGGACAACTACACGGAGACAGCGCGCAATTACTGGCGATTGAAGTGCCGATGCAATTTTAAAACGAATGCATATGAAAAACGAATCATCACTAAAAATTCTGGCAGTCGGTTATCATGAAGCAATCATGAATGTGTTGGAGCGGCTGATCAATAGTCATTCCGGGTGGACAGGCTTCATTGCGCGGTCAATATCGGAAGCACAGGAAAAAATGAGGCAACAGCCATTCGACGCCCTTCTTATCTGCGCAGGTGTATCGCCATCAGAAGAACAAACGCTAAAAGAGTATGTCGGCATAACCGGTGCTGCAACAAAGATCATCCGCCATTACGGCGGCGGCAGTGGCCTTCTGGAGAATGAAATACGTACAGCTTTTGACAATTAACAGCTGACAAGGACAATTAAAAACAAAAATTACAACATAAAATATCAATCAATCCGAAACAAAAATTATGAACGAACATATCTTAGGGCTGCACCACATCACAGCCATCGCAGGAAACGCGCAACGCAATTATGATTTTTATACCAAAGTACTGGGTTTGAGAATGGTCAAAAAAACGGTCAACTTTGATGATCCCGGCACCTACCATTTTTACTATGGGAATGAACACGGCACACCGGGAACAATCCTGACTTTCTTTCCATGGCAAAACATTGGCCAGGGACGCAATGGCGTCGGAATGGCCACAGAGATCGGCTATGCGGTACCTCAAGGCAGCCTGGATTTCTGGAAAGACCGTTTCAAAAAATACGATGTCCCATTCACGGAAGTACGCGAACGTTTCGGCGATCAATACCTTTCTTTTAGCGATCCCGATGGTTTGCAACTGAGCCTGATCGTTCCGGGAAATGGCGATACCCGCGTTGGCTGGGAAACAAATGAGCTGAAAAAAGACATAGCCACGCAAGGTTTCCACAGCACTACCCTTACATTGAAAGACATAGAGCCTACCGCAAAAGTGCTAACCGATATTTTTGGATACCGCTTGCAGGGACAAGAAGGAGACCGGTACCGTTTCATTACGGATACAGTGGCCAATGCAAACATTATCGACTTGTTGGCGGCCCCAAATGGTCAACGCGGATACAATGCCGCAGGTACTAATCACCACGTCGCTTTTCGCGTAGCCGACGATAATGTACAGATGAGTTTCCGGGAAAAGATCCTCGGCAAAGGGCTGCAGATCACACCTAAGATCGACCGCGATTATTTCTTCTCACTGTATTTCCGTGAACCGGGCGGTGTGTTGTTTGAAATTGCAACCGACAATCCGGGCTTCACTGTCGACGAACCGTTGGAATCATTAGGCAGCAGCCTTCGCCTGCCCAAACAATATGAACCGGCAAGAGCAGAAATTGAAAAAATGTTACCACCATTAAAATAAAGGACAATCTATGCATCAATATAAAATTGTAACCGCCGGCAAGCCGCTCCGGGAGGCGAAGAAAGCACTCATCATGATCCACGGCCGTGGCGGATCGGCAGCAGATATTATTTCGCTGGCGCCCCATCTCCACGTTGCCGACTATGCGCTCCTGGCGCCACAGGCCACAGGCAATACCTGGTACCCGCAATCATTCCTGGCGCCGCCCATACAAAACGAACCCTGGCTCAGCAGCGCATTGGATGTTCTGGCGAAATTGGTAGCAGAAGCTGAAGCAGTGGGTATTGCGAAAGAACACCTGTTTTTTCTCGGATTTTCGCAAGGTGCTTGCTTGACGATGGAATTTATAGCGCGCAATGCAGCGCGTTACGGAGGTGCCGCTGTATTTACCGGCGGCCTGATCGGAGACCAGGTGTATACCCAAAACTACCGGGGCGATTTTGGTCAAATGCCAGTATTCATTGGCAGCAGTGATCCCGATGCACACGTGCCGGTGACGCGGGTACACGAAAGCGCACAGGTATTAAAAGGGATGCATGCTGATGTGACGGAAAAAATTTACCCGCAGATGGGGCACACCATTACGGAAGATGAAATCAAACAAGTCAACCGACTGATATTTAAGTAAGAGCCTCAGGGCTCTTACTTTTTTTTGAGGATCGTATGACGAACCTTGCTTAAAAACTCAGGCGAAACGCCGAGATAACGTGCGATCTGGTTTTGCGGCACACGCTGCACGATCTCCGGGTATTTTTCGGTAAAAGCCAGGTAACGTTGCTCCGCAGTCTGGGACACCAGGCTATGAAAACGTTTTTGCAATGCAAACAGCGACCGCTGCACCAGCAAGCGAAACAACGTCTCGAATTTCGGTATCTTCTGATACAGCTCCGCTTTACTTTTATAGTCGATGATCAGCAATTCGCAATCCTCCAATGTTTCAATAAACATGTCTGAAGGCTTCTGTTCGGTAAAGCTGTAAAGATCGCTCACCCACCAGTTTTCAATTGCAAACGACAAGATCGTTTCCGTACCGTCATCGCTCAGGAAATAGGTACGAATACAGCCTTTTACAATAAACGCTTCAAAATCGCAGATTTCTCCTTCCTGCAATAAATAAGTACGCTTGCGCACCCGCTTAAACTTAAGCAGCGAATGAAAAAACGCTCGTTCGCCGGGTGTCAGCGTGATGCATTTATCTGTAAACAGGTCTATTTGCTCGTACATCAGTCAAAGATACACGTTGGCAGCTATTTCTTAATTGCCAGCTGTACCTCGCCATAGGTAGGTATCTGCTGCATAATAGACGCCCTGATTTGCGTGAGCAGATACAGCTCCGATTGGTAAAACTGAAAAGCAACCACTGCGTTCGTCGCTTTTTTGATCTTACTATAATATTCCTCCAGCGTTTTTTCCTGGTCGAAACGGTTGGCAAAATAACGTTGTGCCAAAGAATCGGCACCCGCGGTGGTCATATTACCATAGGCCCTGGCTGTTTGTTCGTACAGCCGGATACGCATTTTCCCGGTAGTCACATTTTTCCGGGCATACTCATCGTATATTTTCCAGAAAGCAGCAGAGTCTTTTGCACTTACAGAAACCATTTTGCTGATTGCCTCTTTTTTCTGTACCGCCAGCAGGTTGACTACCGCGTCTACCTCCGCATCGGATGTCTGGCCATAAGTACTCGCCGCCGAACAAATACAGAAAATCCCAAGTAATAAACTTTTCATATGATAAATTTTTATAAAGAAACATATTTAGTTTTTAAGATAAAAGGAAGTCGTTGGTTTTACGGTTAAATGACCCGGATAAACACGGAAAATGGCTTTGATCGGGCGAAAGATTTGGGAAAATTCAAGCATATTTATTAATTTTATTTTACATATATAAAATATCCCGTTCCATCCTTCCTCACTCCCCTTTCACTGTGCCGGCAAACCATTCTCAAATTAATTTAAAACGAGTCCCCATGCTTACCACAGAAACGTCTGAAGGAATTGAAATCAGCCCCGCCCGGATCATGCAAACCGGCTTTGCCTTTTGGTCCGCTAAGGTATTATTGACTGCTGTCGCGCTCGAATTGTTCACCCATCTCTGCGATTGCAGTAAAACAGTCGCCGATATCAAAAACGAACTTCACTTACATGGCCGCGGATTGGCAGATTTCCTGGACGCACTTGTTGCACTGGGCTTTTTGACCAGATCAGGCGAGGGCCCGGATGCCCGCTACATCAACACGCCTGAAACAGATATCTATCTCAATAAAAAACGGGAGACTTATATAGGTGGAATGCTGGAGATGGCCAATAACAGGTTATATCCTTTTTGGGGCAATCTAGACGAAGCCTTGCAGACGGGCCTCCCGCAAAATGAAGTAGCACACGGCGAGACCGGTTTATTCGAAAGGTTGTATGAAGATAAAGACCGGCTGAATGAATTTATTCATGCGATGGGATCGATGCAAACGGGCAATTTTGCCAGGTTCGCCTGTTCGTTCGATTTTGCGGAATACGGCAGTCACTGCGATATCGGTGGCGCAGGTGGCGACCTCGCTATTCAGATTGCTTTGCATCAGCCACATATAAAATCAAGAGTATTTGACCTCCCACAAGTTGGTCCGATTGCGAACGCCAATATCGCAAAACACAAAATGGCCGACAGGGTTCAGTTTATGGCCGGTAATTTCTTTACCGATCCGTTGCCAAGAGCAGACCTGATCACAATGGGTAATATCCTTCACGACTGGGATCTTGAAAATAAAAAAATGCTGATCCGGAAAGCATTTGATGCCATCCCGACAGACGGCGCATTCGTAGTGATCGAAAATATCATTGACGACGAACGCCGAAAAAATGCATTTGGACTACTGATGTCTTTAAATATGCTTATCGAAACGCCGGGCGGATTCGATTATACAGCCGCGGATTTTACAGGCTGGGCAAAAGAAGCAGGGTTTAAAGAAGTGGCCGTCATGCCGCTCACTGGTCCGGCGAGCGCATTGATTGCCTATAAGTAAACAATGTAACGCAGCTAATGTGTTTAATGTGATATAGCAGCTGTGTCAAATCAGAACGAAGAACATGATTGATTATGGCGCTGAACGTTTACAAATCACACGTCATCACATTCACGAATGATTTTGTCCTCCCAAACCCATTAAACACATCGGCAGCTACCGCGTCAGTAAAAACTCGGCCATTGCCTTCAGCGCCTTGCCGCGGTGACTGATCTGGTTTTTTATAGCTAACGGCAGCTCCGCAAACGTCTGATCATAACCATCGGGCACAAAAATGGGATCGTAGCCAAACCCGCCATCACCGCGAGGCGCGTTTAGTAGTGTGCCACGGCAGATACCTTCAAAGAAAAAAGTCTGTTCTTCCCAGATCAGGCAAATAACCGCTTTATAATGCGCAGCACGATTGGTCTCATTCTTCATATTATCGAGCACCAATTGCAGGTTGCGATCGTCGTCTTTTGGCTCACCGGCATACCGCGCACTAAAAACACCGGGTGCACCATTCAGTGCATCCACACAGATACCGCTGTCGTCGGCAAAAACGTTTTTGCCGGAAAAATTGAAAATAGTAGCGGCTTTCACCTGCGCATTTTCTTCAAAAGTCTCAAACGGCTCGTCGATCTCCTCACTAAACCCGATGTCTGCCAGCGACAGTAGTTCGAAGTCTTGCAGCAGATGACGAATTTCCCTGATTTTGCCCTGGTTATTTGATGCGATGACTAATTGCTTCATGGTGCGAAGGTAATCGTTGATTGCTTGATTCTTTAAGTGGTTAATTGGTTAATTGGCTCAGGGCTTCTTAGCCCGGCAGCAGGGGTAGTAACGCAGCCCCATCGCGCGACCGTCGAAACCACGGAGTCTTTGGTTTCGACTGCCCTTTTTTGGCTTACTTTTTTTGGCAAGAAAAAAAGTAAGAAGCATTGGTTAACTGGTTAATTAGGTCAGGGCTTCTTAGCCCGGCAGCACAGTTGTAACACTGCCCCATCGGGCGACCGTCGAAACCACGGAGTCTTTGGTTTCGACTGCCCTTTTTTGCTTACTTTTTTTGGCAAGAAAAAAAGTAAGAAGCATTGATTAACTGGTTAATTAGGTCAGGGATCCTTTGGAAAAAATCCAACAGCCCCGCATTCCCCGAAAAAAATCGAGCCAACGGGGATTAACCCAAAATTAATGGCATGAAAATGGATACTGTTAAAAAAAACTCAAATTTTGCCGACGAAATCCATTTATTATGCGACTCAAACATTTACTATTCTTCGTATTAATGTTGCTTTTGGGAGTGGATTCCAGAGCACAGGTCACGTCCAGCAGCTTAACCGGCTTTGTAAAAGACGAAACAAACAAAGGCCTGCCGGGCGCCACAGTCCGCGCAGTACACCAGCCATCAGGGTCCGTTTACGGAACAGCCACCCAAAACGATGGCAGCTTCTTTATCCAGAACATGCGCGTAGGTGGTCCCTACAAAGTAGAAGTATCTTATCTCGGATACGAAACAAAAACCTATGATAATATCTACCTGACCCTCGGCGAACCTTACCAGCTGAATGCAACCATGGCCGAAGGCGGTAAAACACTACAGGAAGTAGCTGTAGTAGGCGGCAGAAACCCGATAATGAACAACCAGCGTACGGGCGCATCTACCAACGTGGGCGCTGCACAGCTGGCTACATTACCAACCGTTTCCCGCAGCCTCACCGATTTTACACGTCTGTCTCCGCAAGGTGGTCCAAGCTTCAGCAGCGGTGTCAATAATGGCAACACTTTCGGCGGCCGGGACGGTCGTTACAACAACGTGCAGATCAACGGCGCCAATTTCAATAACGGCTTCGGTCTTTCGTCTAGCCTGCTGCCGGGCGGCAGTGCACAACCGATCTCGCTCGATGCTATTGAAGAAGTACAGATCGGTATTGCACCTTACGACATTCGTCAAAGTGGTTTTACAGGCGCTAACATTAATGCGGTAACACGTAGCGGCACCAACGAATTTCACGGTTCTGCCTATACTTACTGGCGCAACCAGACCTTTAATGGCATGCATGCCGGCAGCCAGGATCTCCCGGATCTGGCAGCAACTACCAACAATATTTATGGGGCACGCCTCGGTGGACCAATTATTAAGGATAAATTATTTTTCTTCGTAAACGGCGAGTACGAAAAATATGTGTATCCGGGTGTGAACTGGGTGGCAAGCCGCCCTGGTGTAACCGGCCCGAACGTTTCCCGCACTCCTGCCGACAGCCTTGAAGCCGTTGCCAATTATGTGAAATCCAAATACGGTTACGATCCGGGCGGTTATGAAAATTATGGAAACACTTTTACCAATAAAAACACCAAATTCCTGGCACGTGTAGACTGGAATATCAGCCAGAAACATAAATTCTACATCAGCTACAGCCAGCTCGATGCAACGGAAGACCAGACAGTGAACGCGACGTCGGCTGCGGGTTCCAGGATTACCAATAACCGTATCGGCTCTAATTCGTTAGCTTTTCAAAATTCGAATTATGGTATCAAACACACCGTTCGTTCTGCAACCGCCGAACTGACCAGCACTTTCAGCAACAAGATCTCTAACCAGCTCATCGGTACTTATTCCGATGTACGCGACCAGCGAACTTCACCAAGCGCTAATTTCCCTTTCGTAGATATCGCAACCAGCAGTAAAAATATCAACGATAACTACATTAGCCTGGGTTACGAATTGTTTACGCTCAACAACGACTTGAAGAATAAAAACTTTAACGTAACGGATAACCTTACTTATACGAGTGGTAAGCACAATATCACGGTAGGCGCGGCTTTCGACTACATGAGCTTTGCAAATAGCTACCTGCCATACGGTACTACTTACTACCGTTATGCATCCGTAAGCGATTTCATCAACGACCGTCCACCGGTAGTATTTGGTTACACTTATCCTTATGCCGACCAGGGAGGCAATACGTATGTAAAAGTCAACTATGGCCAGGCAAGCCTTTATGCACAGGACAAATATAATGTTACCAACCGGCTCACGCTGACTTATGGCATCCGTTTCGAAATGCCGTTTTATATGAATGATCTGCCATCCAACAAATACATCGATACACTGAACCTGCCTGACAAAGACGGCAACATGACCCATTATGATGTAAGTAAATGGCCGAAACAAAAACTGCTGGTCTCCCCGCGCCTCGCATTTAACTGGGATGCCCTGGGTAACCGCAAACTGCAGGTACGTGGCGGAACGGGTATCTTTACAGGTCGAGTACCGTTTGTATGGTTTACCAACCAGCCCGGCAACTCAGGTACACTTACCAACCAGGTGGTACTGCAAAGTTCATCTAATTCTGATGCGGCTATCCTGAACAATGCGCATTTTACGCCGAATGTTACAGATCCAAATTCTATTGTGTCTCAAAATCCGAACCGTTTCCCGCAAGCCGGCGGCACTTCCGTTCCGGGCCAGATAGCGCTGGTATCGCCGGATTTAAAAATGCCTCAGATCTGGCGTACCAATATAGCAGTAGATTATAAATTGCCCTGGCTCGGGTTGATCGGTACTGCAGAAGCGATCTTCTCTAAAGATATCCAGAACGTGTACCAGCGCAATGCCAACCTGCCAACTGCACAAACCACACTGGATAACGGCGCCGACAATCGCCCTTACTGGACCAAGAATACTATTTACAGCAACCTGAGCGGCGTGTATGTACTCGAAAACACGAATAAAGGCGAGTCATTCTCCTTTACTGTAGGTGTAGCACGCCCGGCACGAAAAGGTTTCTACGGTTCCTTGTATTATACGCTTACTTATGCAGAAGATGTTTCGTCTAACCCTGGTTCGCAGCCAAACTCCGCCTGGAATGGCTTGCCGAATACCAGCTCGCCGAATACGATTATGCTGAGTCCGTCTGAATACCTGACACCGCAACGCCTGGTGGGTAATATTTCTTACCGTTTCGAATACGGCAAACATTTTGGCACTACCCTGTCTTTGTATTATGAAGGTGCATCGCTGGGCCGCTTTAGCTATCTGTATGCAACCGACATCAATAAAGATGGTGTAAATGCCGACCTCATCTATGTGCCGAAACAAGCCAGCGATCTGCAATGGGCCGATATTAAAGACAGCAAGGGCAATGTGTTATTTACCAAAGAGCAGCAGATAGCAGCATTCGATAATTATATCAACCAGGATAAATACCTGAGCAAACACCGCGGTCAGTACGCGGATCGTTATGGCGCCAAGTACCCGTTCTATAGCCGTTTCGATTTTAAACTGATGCAGGACCTGTTTACCAATATCGGCAAACGCCGCAACACGCTTCAGTTTACCATCGATATGATGAACGTAGGTAACTTCATTAATCCAAACTGGGGTGTACAGCAACGCCTGAACGTAGGCAGCGGCAACAACTCCTCTATCCTCAACGTAGCGACAGCCGGTAATGCAACCACGCAACCGGTATACCAGATGGCTACCGTCAAAGATAATGCCGGTAATACGGTGTTGCCTACCACCACATTTGTAAATAATGTAACCACCATTAGTACCTGGGGTATGCAACTGGGTCTGCGTTATACATTCTAACCACTTCCTTTCAGGAGCTAGCGCCAACTGATGCAAGAAAGCGTTCATACACTGTTATGAGCGCTTTCTCGTTTTTCATCACCGGGCTGTTTAAGTATATTTCTACACCAGACTCAGCAGGTAAAATCTTAATTTGAAACCGGCATCCCAAACCTGGAACAAACGCCCGGGCATCGGCGATCAGCGCATCAGGAAATCAGATATCGGCGCTCATTCATTTTCCCTAAATTAGCGACCACAAATCATAATGCAGAACTCATGAAGATCAACAAATTTACTTCTTATGCAGGCGCACTGGCGCTGGCATTTCTGTCGGTGAGCAGCCTGAACGCACAACAACTCAAAGTTCCCGCTCCAAGTCCTACCCAGTCTATGAAGCAGGATTTCGCACTCGGCAGCATCACCATAGACTATTCCCGTCCGGGCGTAAAAAACCGCGTTATTTTCGGCGATGTAGTTCCCTTCGGAAAAATCTGGCGTACCGGCGCCAATGCAACTACTAAAATCACTTTTACAGACGATGTAAAACTGGAAGGAAATGCAGTAGCGGCGGGCACTTACGGTATATATACAATTCCTGGCAAAGACATGTGGGAAATCATGCTTTACAAAGATCTTACGCTGGGTGGCAATGTAGCCGATTACAAACCTGAAAACGAAGTGCTGCGTTTTAAAGTAAAGCCAACAACACTTGCCAATAAAATAGAAACCTTCACGATCAATATCGCGGATATGACTGCGACGTCTGCAACCATTGAATTGCTCTGGGATAAAACGCGCGTACCAATCAGCGTTACGGAAGAAATCGACACCCGTATTACCAAAAATATCCAATCTGCTTTGGCCGCCGATACACGTCCTTATTTCCAGGCAGCAAGCTATTACTATGATACCAACAAAGACCAGAAACAAGCACTGGAATGGGTAAATAAAGCGATCGAGCAAAACCCGAAAGCTTTCTACATGGTAATGTTAAAGGCAAGAATTGAAATGAAAATGGGCAATAAATCTGACGCGATTGCAAGTGCTAACAAAACCATCGCGCTGGCCAAAGAAGCAAAGAACGATGACTATGTAAGAATGGCGGAAAAACTGATTGCAGAAGCAAAATAGATCGCTGCAGTCGAACAGACATAGTATCTATATCTCCGTAAAATAAGCGCCTCGCAATATTGCGAGGCGCTTATTTTACGTACCTCTTAGCTTTATTGGCGAGCATTCCCCAAAAAACAAATGAGCGGACCTTCACAACAGGCCGCTCACCACACACAATTTTTAGCTTCTGACTTTACAGAAATCCCAATTCCAGCATCGCTTCTTCGCTCATCATACTTTTGTCCCATTGCGGCTCGAAGGTTAAATGCACATGCACTGATTTTACGCCTTCAACAGCTTCCGTCTTCTGCTGCACCTCTGCCACAATATCGCCTGCCACCGGGCAACCCGGTGCGGTAAGCGTCATCGTGATCTTAACGTTATGATCCGCGTCAATCTTCAGATCGTAAATCAACCCAAGCTCCCAGATATTGACCGGGATCTCGGGATCGTAAACCGTCTTTAAAACTGCTTCAATTTTATCGCGCAGTATCGCTTCCATGATGCTTTAATTTTGTTTGGCCTGAAAAGCCACCCCATACATTTTCATTTGCTTCAGCATAGCAAGCAAACCGTTGGATCGTGTGGGTGATAAATGACTGCTCAGCCCTACTTTGTCAATAAAATAAATTTCCGATTCGGCAATTTCCTTCGGCGTATAACCCGACAATACCGAAACCATCATACTCACCAACCCTTTTGTGATCAGCGCATCGCTGTCGGCCGTAAAATAAATCTTACCGTCCTTGAAATCTGCATGCAGCCACACTTTCGACTGACAGCCCCGGATGAGGTTATCATCTGTTTTATATTGTTCCTCGATCAGTGGCAGATCCTTCCCCAGCTGGATGATGTATTCGTATTTATCGGTCCAGTCGGCAAAAAAACTGAAATCCTCAATGATCTGGTCCTGTTGTTCATTTATGGTCATAACTTAAGCCAACATTCTTTTAGCAAATTCTATTCCTTTCACCAATGCGTCGATCTCTTCCTTCGTATTGTAAAACGCAAACGATGCCCGCACCGTTCCCGGAATACGGAAGAAATCCATTAGCGGTTGCGTGCAATGATGTCCTGTGCGCACGGCTATTGCCTGCTTATCGAGCAATTCGCCCAAATCGTATGGATGAATAGCGCCGACGAGGAACGAAATAGCGCCGGCTCTGTGCTTGGCATTGCCGATAAAACGTAACCCATCTATTGCCGATAAACGCTCCAGCGCGTATTGCAGCAACTCATGCTCTGCCGTTTCGATATTGCGAATACCGGTTTGATTGATATAGTCTACCGCCGCGCCCAAGCCTATTGCCCCGGAAATATCCGGCGTGCCCGCCTCAAACTTAAACGGCAATTCGTTGTAAACCGTTTTCTCGAAGGTTACTGTTTTGATCATATCGCCACCACCTTCATAAGGCGGTATTGCGTTCAGCCATTTTTCCTTGCCATACAAAAAACCGATGCCTGTAGGTCCATACATTTTATGACCGGAACAAACAAAGAAGTCGGCATCCAGCTGCTGTATATCGACCGGCATATGCTGTATAGCCTGTGCGCCGTCGATCAAAACCGGGATACCTTTTGCATGCGCTTTCTGAATGATTTCCCGAACCGGATTCACCGTGCCTAATGTATTCGACACATAGGTTACCGCAACGATTTTGACTTTATCGGTCAGCAACTCATCGACCAGTTCCATTTTCAAAACACCTTCCTGGTCTATGGGAATCACTTGTAGCTTTGCACCTTTTTCGGCACAGATCATTTGCCAGGGAACAATGTTGGAATGATGCTCCATTGCGGAAATAAGCACTTCGTCGCCTGCTTTCAAAAAATGACGACCAAATGAAGATGCAACCAGGTTGATGCCGTTCGTCGTCCCTTTCGTAAAAATTACTTCATGCTCATGGGCTGCATTGATAAACCGGGCAATCTTGCGACGCGCAATTTCATAAGCTTCTGTGGCAATCTGGCTAAGAAAATGTACACCCCGGTGCACATTACTGTTGTATGTTTTATAATACTGCTCCAGCGCTTCTATTACCTGCAATGGTTTTTGAGTCGTCGCAGCATTATCGAGATACACCAGCGGCTTGCCATAAACGGTTTCCTGCAAAAGCGGAAAATCCATCCTGGCACGCAAAATATCAAACGTACCGGCAGCCGGCATGGTGTTGTTATCAGTCGTCATTTCCAGTGAGGTTGTGTTCGATCAAATGTTCTATATGCGCTCTTAATGCCGGGATCTTAATTTTATTCGTTACATCGAAAGCGAACGCGGCAACGAGCAAATTTCTGGCGGTAGTTTCGCCAATACCTCTCGATTGCAGATAGAATAATGCCTCTTTATTAAAACTGCCCACAGTAGAGCCATGACTGCATTTCACATCATCGGCATAAATTTCCAACTGTGGTTTAGAATCTACCGTTGCTTTATCGCTTAGCAGCAGGTTGTTATTTTGCTGAAAAGCATTGGTCTTCTGCGCATCCTGGAACACATGGATCCGGCCGCTGAAAATGCCTTTAGCCGTATCTTTCAACACACCTTTGTAGAGTTCGTTGCTATAGCAGTTCGGCTGTTGATGTTCTACCGAAGTATGATTGTCGATCAGCTGATTGTCGCTGGCGAGATACAAACCGAACATATGTGTTTCGGTATTCGTTCCTTTCAGTGCGGCGGTAAGGTTATTCCGTACCAAAGCCGCACCCGGCATCGTAAAAGTATAGTTATTGTATAAGCTGTCTTTGTCCTGTGTCACCTGGCGAAAACTCACAAAACGGCTGGTGGCGGGCTCGGTCTGTAATACATAATGGCTGAGCTGGGCATTCTCCTTCACATATACTTCCGTAACGCTGTTGACGAAAAGCGTATGAGTACTCAAGACTTTGTTTGTTTCAATAATTTCTGCACGGCTGTTTCTCTGGCTGATCACAAGGATCCGGGGCTGCACAAATACTGCTTCCGGGTTATTGTACGTATGAATGATATGCAATGGCTTATCTACAACCGCGTTTTTGGCGATTTCAATGACGATGCCGTCGTCAAATAAGGCTGTATTTAACGCTGCAAACGGATGTTTGGTAACCGGAACGCTTTGTGCGAGATATTCATCGATTGCACCAAGATCCGGTGCATCGTTAATGCTCGAAATTTTCACGCCTTGCACTTCCGGCGCCTGTGTCAGTCTGCCATTTTGCAGCACGATAATATGGGCGTCCAGGCCAGCAATGGTTTCATTACTGATCGTTGCCGGGAAAGCGATTTTATCTAAATATTCCAGCTGAAATTCATCTTTCAGAAAAGGAACAACGTTAGTATACTTCCAGTCTTCTCTTTTAATAGTCGGGAATCCGAGTTCTGTAAATGCAGTGAATGCCGCTTCACGAATGTCATTCAGCCAGCTGTCGCGACCGTTGTTGCGCCCTGCGTATAACGCCTGCAATTGGTCATATAATGATACTGTATCAGTCATGAATGGTTCTTTAATTTGATTCACTTGCAAATGGTTCTTTCAGCCAGTCATAACCTTTTTCTTCCAGTTCCAGTGCCAGCTCTTTAGTGCCCGATTTTATAATACGGCCGTTGTACAATACATGTACAAAATCAGGAACGATATATTCCAGCAATCTTTGGTAGTGCGTGATCACGATAAAAGCATTGTCTTTGGAACGCAGCTTGTTGACACCGTTAGATACGATACGCAGTGCATCGATATCGAGGCCGGAATCAGTTTCGTCCAGGATTGATAATTTAGGTTCCAGCATGGCCAGCTGAAAAATTTCATTGCGTTTCTTTTCACCGCCCGAAAAACCTTCATTCAGCGAACGGTTCACCAGCTGTGCATCAAACTCAACGAGTTTTTGTTTTTCCCTCGATAAACGCAAAAATTCTTTAGCGTCCAATGGCGGCTTATTGTGATATGCTCTGATCTCATTCATTGCCGTACGCAAGAAATTGATATTGGAAACACCCGGAATTTCTACCGGGTACTGGAATGCCAGAAACACACCTTCGCGCGCCCGGTCTTCCGGCGACATTTCCAGCAAATCTTTGCCTTCAAATGTTACGTCACCACCGGTTACTTCATATTGGCTTCTGCCTGTCAGCACCGATGCCAGCGAGCTTTTGCCCGAACCGTTCGGCCCCATAATGGCATGTACCTCACCCGCATTGACCTGCAGATTAATGCCCTTCAAGATCTGTTTATCTTCAACCGATGCCTGTAAATTATTTATTGTAAGCATTTCTTAAATTCTACTTTCAATTGACAATTGACGGTTGACAATTGACGGTTACTTTTATTTTTAATTATTTAGTGAAATTTCAGTCACGACGGAGAGTGTCAATTATCCGTAGCCAACTGTCAATTGCTATCCTACAGAACCTTCCAACGATATGGACAGTAGTTTTTGTGCTTCTACGGCAAATTCCATCGGGAGTTGATTCAACACTTCTTTGGCGTAACCGTTCACGATTAGTGCCACGGCTTTTTCCGTATCGATACCACGTTGATTGAGGTAGAAAATCTGATCTTCCCCGATCTTAGAAGTGGTGGCTTCGTGTTCTAATGTAGCCGTACTGTTTTTTGATTCGATATATGGGAATGTGTGTGCACCGCAACGATCACCGATCAGCAGTGAATCGCACTGCGTAAAATTACGGGCAAATGCCGCTTTAGCGCCCACCTGAACCAGGCCCCGGTAACTGTTTTGACCTTCGCCGGCAGAAATACCTTTAGAAATGATACGACTCTTGGTGTGTTTACCGATATGAAACATTTTGGTACCGGTATCTGCAATTTGCTTATTGCGGGTTACAGCCACCGAATAAAACTCACCGGAGGAATAATCGCCCTGTAAAATGACGCTTGGATATTTCCAGGTAATGGAAGACCCGGTTTCTACCTGCGTCCAGGAAATTTTGGAATGAGCGCCTTTACAAATACCACGTTTCGTAACGAAATTATAGATACCACCTTTACCGTCTTTATCGCCCGGATACCAGTTTTGCACAGTACTGTATTTGATCTCTGCATCGCCTAGCGCTATCAGTTCTACCACAGCGGCATGTAGCTGGTTCTCATCGCGGCGTGGAGCCGTACAACCTTCAAGATAGCTTACATAACTGCCTTCATCGGCAATGATCAGGGTACGCTCAAACTGTCCGGTATTTTCGGCATTGATGCGGAAATAAGTGGAAAGTTCCATCGGGCAGCGAACGCCTTTTGGAATGTATACGAAAGAACCGTCAGAGAAAACAGCGGTATTCAAAGAAGCGTAAATATTATCGGAATGCGGCACTACGGAGCCCAGATACTTACGAACCAGATCTGGATGTTCACGAACCGCTTCGCTGATAGAGCAGAAAATAATACCTTGATCTTTCAATGTTTGTTTATAAGTAGTAGCTACCGAAACACTGTCAAAAACAGCATCTACCGCTACACCCGCCAGCAATTTCTGTTCTGAAAGCGGAATACCCAGTTTCTCGAAAGTAGCCAGCAGCTCCGGATCTACTTCGTCCAGACTTTCATATTTTTTTTGTGATTTCGGCGCCGCATAATAAGAGATATCCTGGAAGTCGACTGCCGGCAGTTCAAAATTCTGCCAGTGCGGTTCCGGTTGCTTCAGAAAAGATTGGTAACCTTTCAGGCGCCATTCCAGCAGCCATTCCGGCTCCTGTTTTTTTGCGGAAATAAAACGGATCGTATCCTCATTCAAACCTTTTGGCGCAATATCCATTTCAATATCCGTCACAAAACCAAACTCGTATTCTTTGTCTTTAAACTCTTCCAGTATTTGATTGCTGTCGCTCATGATCTTTAATTGTAGATGGCCGGAGAGCGGCCTTTATCAGATAATCAGATGTACCGATTGAATGATCTGATAGTTGAATTACTTCACAAATTTAGTACATTCGCAATTAAACAAGCGATTACTTGGAAAATAAAAACCCAATCGGACAATTAGTTTCTTCTATGGCTTTTGAAAGATTTTTACTCTTGCTCAAGACCAAAGGTGCGCTGTCTACCAACGCCATAGCGGCGGAACTGGAGATCAGCAACGAAGGAGCGCGTTTCCAATTGAATAAACTCCAGGATGCGGGTTTGGTAAACGCTGAAAATCAGCATGGTAGCGTAGGACGACCGAGTCTTGTCTGGAAGCTTACGCAAAAAGGATGGGAACATTTTCCGCAAACCAACCTCAGTGACCAGCTGCTCGACGTAATCATGGAAGCATTGGGGCCCGAGATGCTGGAAAAAGTGATTGATAAAAGGGAAGAAAAAGCCAAAGAACGCTACCAATCCCAGATCGATCCGAACAAACCGGTGGACGAAAAGCTCCGGCAGTTCACGAAGATCCGTAATGAAGAAGGCTATATGGCCGAGATGATAGAAACCGAAGATGGTTACCTGTTTGTAGAGAATCATTGCCCGATCTATTCCGGTGCCAAAAAATGCAACGGCTTCTGCCAATCGGAATTCAAGACATTCAAAAACCTGATGGGCCGGGGTGTAAAAATAGAGCGTGTAGAGCATATTGCCGATGGCGATCGCCGGTGTGCTTATTCCATTCGCCTGAAACAACGTTAAGAAACCCGTTCTGCTATACGTGCAATCTACCGAAGCTTAAAAACAGGAGCGGTTCAATCCAATGACCATAGGCGGATCAGTTAGACAGTCTGCTACCAATCACAAATCCCGTTTTCTCGCCGCGCGAATCTGCGAAAGCGTTTTGCCTCTGTCAGCGCTCAAAGTATCAATTTTTGAAACAGCAATTTTCTGCGAAGTATAGATACCGGAATGACCGCTGAAATAGTAAGCGGTAAAACAAGCGACTGCGTAATACAATAAATTGTTGGCACCGAATAGTTCGACGCCCATAATTGTGCAGGCGATCGGCGTGTTGGTAGCGCCGGCAAACACGGCAATAAAGCCAAGCCCTGCCATCAGATCAACCGGCACACCCATCAGCACGGCTATCGTATTGCCCAGGGCCGCACCGATAAAAAATAACGGCGTCACTTCCCCACCTTTAAAACCGGTGCCGAGCGTAACCGCTGTAAACAATAATTTCCACCACCAGCTGAAATAGGCAGCGCCACCAGGTTTAAAACAAGAGACAATGGTTACCGAATCGGGATTTTTGCCCGCTACACCTAAACTCAGGTAATCTTCCGTTCCCAGTAAAAATGTAAGTGCAATAATAATGGCGCCACCTACAACCGGGATCAACCATTGTTGCCTGATGAATTGACCGCTATAATTTTTGATGGCATGCGAGAGATTGGCGAAAAGATAACCGACCAGTCCAAACGCTACGCCAGATACTATTACTTTAGACAGGAGTACAAGATCGGTATGCAAAATGGAAAATCCTTCAATCTGCGAAACAAAATCGATGTGATACCTGGTATGATGAATGCCCCAGGAAGTACAAGTAATATCCGCTAAGACACTTGCCATAAGGCAAGGCAGTAAAGCGTCGTGCCGTATACGGCCAAGCGCCAGCACTTCTAACGCGAATACTGCGCCGGTCACCGGAGTACCGAACACCGCTCCAAAACCTGCCGCTACACCCGCCATCAGCAGTATACGAGTATCTGCTGCTGACAGGTTGAGTCGCCGGCCCCAAAAAGCGGCCATGCTTCCGCCCATCTGTACCGCTGTTCCCTCGCGACCGGCAGAGCCGCCAAACAAATGCGTCATCAAGGTAGTGAACAATACTAATGGGGTCATGCGTATGGGCACGCCGCCGCCAGGCTCATGAATTTCGTCGATGATGAGATTATTGCCTTTGTCGGCATTTTTGCCGAGATATTTATAAAGAAGATAAATCAGTAAACCGGCCAGCGGTAATAAAAATAACAGCCAGCCGTGGGCAAACCGCAATTGAATCAGCTTATCGAGGCTCCATAAAAAGAAGGCGACTAACGAACCCACCGCTAACGCCAGCGGCAATATGTATAAGGTCCATTTTAAGAGATAAGAAGCGATGAAGAACTGCTCCCATTTTGTATTGAATTTGCTCATAAACCTACAATGCAATTAACGGCCGCTTCCGCAACCTGTTTATCTATGTTGTAGGCGCCATCAGCTTTTTCAGAGCGGTTCAGTTAGGAAGACACCATTTCCTTTTTATAAAGATAAAGGTAAAAGGCCGGATTTAGATACCTTGGCCTTTACATTCAATACCTGGCATGCTCATTTAGATCGATTCCAGTTCCGGCTTTTTACCACTGAGCAGATAAATAACGGCCATACGTATGGCTACCCCGTTTTCTACCTGGTCGAGAATAATGGATTGCTTGCTGTCGGCCACATCCGAGTTCAGTTCCACGCCGCGATTGATCGGACCGGGATGCATGATCACTATATCTTTTTCGATGCTATCGAGCATGCTTTTATTAACACCGTAGTACAATGCATATTCACGCAGCGTACTAAACAGCGGCTTATGCTGGCGTTCGAGCTGAATACGGAGGACGTTTGCTACATCGCACCATTCCAGTGCCTTTTTGAGATTGTATTCTAATTTTACGCCCAGGTCCTGGATATGTTTCGGGATCAGCGTCGGCGGGCCGGAAACGACTACTTCGGCGCCGAGTTTTTGCAGGCAGTAAATATTACTTAAAGCCACACGAGAATGCATAATATCGCCGAGAATTGCCACACGTTTGCCTTTTACTTCACCGAGGCGTTCGCGGATCGAAAATGCGTCGAGCAATGCTTGTGTCGGATGTTCGTTGATGCCGTCGCCGGCGTTGATAATACTGGCGTCGATATGATTGGCTAAAAACCAGGGCGCTCCGCTTGCCGAGTGGCGCATCACCACCATATCCACTTTCATCGCCAGGATATTATTAACCGTATCGATCAGGGTTTCGCCCTTGGATACAGAAGACCCCGAAGCGGAGAAATTGATCGTATCGGCACTCAGTCGCTTTTCAGCCAACTCAAAAGAAATACGGGTACGGGTAGAATTTTCAAAGAAAATATTGGCAATAGTAGTATCGCGTAAGGTCGGTACTTTTTTGATCGGCCTTTGTAATACTTGCTTGAAATTATCCGCAGTACGGAATATAGTTTCTATATCCTGTGTGTTGAGCTCTTTAATGCCAAGCAGATGTTTTACCGAAAGCGACATATTTTGTATTGAATATTTATTGTTTTTAATTGAATCTCCTCTAGCGCCTCGAAAGGAGGAGAATTTCCAACGCGAGCCATTGCTTGTTTGTTATTAATGCGCGAAATCAGTTTGCGACGTCGTCGTACCTCCTCCTCGCAATGACCCATATGCTGTGTATCCTTTCGCCTCCCCTCAGGGTGACAAGCATGATCAACTGTCAATTGAATTAATCTAACAGCACTACTTCATCTTTTGCGTCTTTTTCCTGCCAGAAAACTTTTACTTTCTGTGTAATGATCGTATCGACTGACTGGCCAACGTAGTCTGACTGAATAGGTAATTCCCGACTGTAGTGACGATCGATCAGCACGAGCAGTTCCACCTGTTTCGGACGGCCGAAATCAAGCAACGCATCCATTGCCGCACGAATGGTGCGACCGGTGTGCAATACATCGTCAACCAGAATCACCGAACGGTTCTCTATACTGAACGGTACATCGGTTTGCGAAGGCACCTGCAGGTTGGCTGCCTGGTGCACATCGTCGCGATAAAATGTAATATCAAGCTTTCCGTAGTCAATCGTTTTGCCACCGGTAATCTCTTTCAATATTTTCACAATACGATTCGACAGCCAGATACCTCTTGGCTGCAATCCGATAATAACTGTATTATGAAAATCGAGATGGTTCTCAACCAATTGATGAGCTAACCGCTGCAGCGTTATATTAAGCTGATTATGATCAAGCAGGGTCTTCAAATGCTGGAAATTTGAGATCAAAAATAATCGTTTTTAGCGTTTATGTTTTGTTTTTGTTGCTTTTTGCAAAACAAGGCAGTCAAAAGATGGATTTCTAGATATCACTTTGCGGATTCACGCGTACAAAAACGAGCTTTGAAATAGACTGTAAATCACCTATAATGCTTACTTTCGCGCGGTCTGAATTCGCAAGCACTATGTCAGGAATTATAAAAGCAATGGATCGTATCGGTCTTTTCTTTGAATCATATAATCGCGCACTGGAAACGTTCGATACGAAACTGATGGCGCAGCACTTTACGCTGCCCGCAATCATAATGTCTGACGACAGCACCACCGTATTTAACGAAGCTAGTGTGCTTGAAGGATTATTTAACCAGGGTGTAAGCTTTTACAAGCAACACGGCATTTTACACGCTCGCCCCGAAATCTGGAGTAAAAAACAACTGAGTCCACGTATTGCAAAAGTCAAAATCAACTGGCAATATTATAATGCGGCCAACCAACCTTTGTACAATTGCGATGATCATTATATCCTGAAGCTCGACAAGCAAAATGAATGGAAGATACAGACTGTAATTTCTGCAAACGAAAAGCAACGCCTGGAAGCTTGGCTTGCTGCTAAAAATGCATAACTATGGCGAACCCTGTCCGTGCTTACCGGGAGACTTACGGAAAAACCTATGGACTGGTCATGCTTATTGCCAACCTGTTCTTTCTTTTATTGCTGGCCTTAAATGTGGTGGTACGTTATAAAGAGGATATGAGTTTTCCGGCAGTACCGGCTGCCGTACTGGTCGTATTTGTTTTACAGGCTTATTTCCGGAACAAGACGCCTAATGCAATTATTGGCACTGTAGGTCTGGTCTATGCAGGTATGGCATTTTTTAACGAAAACACACAAAACCTGGTGGAAGGTGTAGCCATCGTTTCACCCAAAATAGAGATGCTGCTTATTATAATAATGTCGGGCATACTGATCGGCGGTTATTTCACGCATGCAGATACTTAAATTATTGCGCAAATGAATTTCATCAATGCTTTTTTGACCCAATACGGTAAGCCGTACGGCTGGCTGGTGCTGGCAGCTTATATTTTCTTTTTGCTCACCGGTCTCATCTGGATCTATGAGCAACCGAGCCTCTACTCTATTGTATTCACTGCATTTTTTGCTGCGCAACTGTATTTTAAACATCGCCTAGCAAACCTGATTGCTGGGGTAATCTTTCTTTTCGTCTCGATCATTTTATTGCTCGATATTCTTTCGGCCACTTATGGCAAAGACCATTTCGACGGACAAATATTAATTCCGTTCGGGCTGCTCGCGATCTTCTTTTCAGGCATTCTTATTTTCAGTTATCGCCGGGCATTTTTAGAACGCAACCAGTAGGCCCTTATTACGGGGTCTCGACTTCAACGTTCTTCGTCCGGCAGCATAGTTGTAATGCATTTTAAAGGTGCGTACCTAAACACGACATCAGATCACTACGTCGGCCATTCGGGTCCTTCTCGTGATGACCGCAGGGTGTGCGCCAAAAGCGCGGGTCATTGCGAGCCATAGGAACGACAGCGTGGCGATCTGATTTCGCACTGGGAAGAAATTTGGCACGTGGTTTGTCGATGCGGTTGTATGCAAAAAGCGGGTTTCGTCTACATTATGACTACACTTACAAATAGTGTTCTATACATTGGTGTCACATCTAATCTGTCTCAACGAGTATGGCAGCATAGAAACAAATATTATCCTAACAGCTTTACAGCGAAATACAACTGCATAAAACTTGTCTACTACTATCGATTCGACGCAATCGGAGATGCGATTGCAGGAGAAAAACGGCTGAAAGACCGAAGTCGTAAGTTTAAAATTGAATTAATAAAAAAAAGAAATCCCGACTGGAAGGATTTATGGGAAGAGATAAATGATTAGTGTGCAAAATGAATCACAGCGATGTTTAATTTTCCCCGCGAAATCAGATCACCACGTCGGCCTTTGGGGGCCTTCTCGTGATGACCCGTAAAATGTGTTACTTAACACGAGTGTATACACAGTACGTCCTTTGCAAACCACACGTGCGAATAAACCCTGCGGGTCATTGCGATGAGGAGGAACGACGAAGTAGCAATCTGATTTCGCGCAGGAGGGATTGTCTTACCGGTGCGGTCTTCTGCTGTTACACAAACCCACGAAATCGGATCACCATGTCGGCCTGCGGGCCTTCTCGTGATGACCCGTAGGGTGTGAACCTAAAGCGCGGGGCATTGCGATGAGGATGGCCGACGAAGTAGCAATCTGATTTCCCGTTTTGATGCACCCTCCTGCGGTGTGGAGTAACCTATCATGAACCTGTATCATCAAGCCTTTGTGACTTTCTCCTGCGCGAAATCAGATCACCGCGTCGGCCTGCGGGCCTTCTCGTGATGACCCGTAAAATGTGTTACTTAACACGAGTGTACACACAGTACGTCATTTACAAACCGCACGTGCGAATAAACCCTGCGGGTCATTGCGATGAGGAGGGACGACGAAGTAGCAATCTGATTTCGCGTTTTGATGCGCACTCCTGTGGTGTGGAGTATATATCATGAACGTGTATCATCAAGCCTTTGTGACTTTCTCCTGCGCGAAATCAGATCACTACGTCGGCCATTGGGGGCCTTCTCGTGATGACCGCAGGATGGTAAGCTCATCTTATTATGTTGCTAAAATTTCAAAAATTAAATACAGGACTCAAGGCGCTTCGTCGGGCAGTACAGTAGTAATGCAGCTTAATCGGGCGACGGTCGAAACCACGGAGTTTTTGGTTTCGACTGCCCTTTTTGCATACTTTTTTGGCAAGAAAAAAGTAGGAGGATTTCACAGCTGAATTAAAGTGTTAGTCCCAGATCAATGACCGTTGGTACTATTAATACGCGAAATCGGATCACCACGTCGGCTTGGGGCCTCCTCGTGATGACCCGTAAAATGCGTTACTTAACACGAGTGTATACACAGTACGTCATTTATAAACCACACGTGCGAATAAACCCTGCGGGTCATTGCGATCAGGAGGGGCGACCGCAGGAGGGTAAGCCATAAAAACCGGGCCAGCTTATTTTTTGTAATTGTAACCGAATACCGCAAGCAGCGCGTAATTTGTTACAATGAAACTACAACTGGAAACACCCGTGGTCATAATAGGGGCTGGACCATCGGGCGCAGGCTGTTCCATATTCTTATCAAAAGCGGGTATCCCGCATGTAGTTTTGGAGAAAGAGACATTTCCGCGCGACAAAATTTGCGGCGACGCATGCAGCGGAAAAACAGCTTACGTACTGAAAACCGCCAATCCCGACTGGCTGGACGAATTGTTGCAAGACAATACCCGGCAAGAACCATCATACGGCATCAAATTTGTGGCGCCCAATGGCAAGGCACTCGATATTCCTTTTAAAATCAACCGGCAACCCGGCGATCTTGCTACGGGATTTACCGCTGCACGCCTGCATTTCGATCATTTTCTGTTTGAGAAGATGCAGACACCGCAGGCCACCGTTTTCCAGGATGTGTCGATACAAAAGATCAGCCGCAACGATGAAGGAACAGTCGTAGTACAGTTCTCTTCCGGAGAAACGGAGTACACGTTGCGCGCACAGATCATTGTGGGTGCGGACGGCGATAAAAGCCTGGTGAAAAAACAATTTGCGCCGGCCGAAAATCCAAAAAGCAATTCGGTGGGATTACGCGCTTACTACGACGGCGTAACGGGATTTAACGACGAAAATTTCCTGGAACTACATTTTTTAAAAGAAGTGCTACCCGGTTATTTCTGGATATTCCCGCTTCCCAACGGACGCGCCAATGTTGGTGTCGGCATGCTTTCGGAAGTGGTGCGCGAAAAAAAAATCAACCTCCGGCAGGTAATGATGCGGGCCATTCAACAAAATCCGGCTATCGCCCACCGGTTTAAAAACGCCGCGCTTACCGATAAAATTCAGGGCTGGGGCTTACCGATGGCGGGTGAAAAAATCGGAATCTGCGGCGATCGCTTTTTGCTGGTCGGCGATGCTGCCAGCCTGATCGACCCGTTTTCAGGCGAAGGAATTGGTAATGCATTGTATAGCGGTATGCTCGCGGCGAAGAGTATTGAACACGCCATGCACCAACAGCGATTTGAAGGCGCATTCTTCCGCGAACATTATGAAGCTGTATTGTATGGCCGCCTGAGTGGTGAAATCAAGATCAGCAATACCCTGCAGCGACTTTGCCGGCATCCCTGGATTTTCAATTTCATAGTAAACAAAGCCCATAAAAGCCCTGCGTTACGGACCACTATCAGTGGCATGTTTACCGACACGGACCTTCGCGGGCAACTGAACAAACCTTCGTTTTACTGGAAAATACTCACGAACCGCTGACTGCTATTGATCGTGCGTAGCATCTTCGGACGCAATATTGTTATTCACGATTCACCCATTCCAGTCCTTTCGTAAAACTGGGAAACGGTGTATCCATATGTGCGAGATTAGAAAATGTAACGGTTTTCGTTTTTACTTTTGGGAAGCGAACCAGCGATCGTTCTGCGTGATGCAAAAGTGTATCGGTACTGACAAAAATCGGATCATCCACATTTTCTTTATCCTCCAATCCGCCGTAAGTAATATAAACCTGAAGCGAATCTCCGGAAGTCTTTGGTGCCAGTGAGTCTAACAGGTGCAATAGGTATTGCCGGTTATAGTCGATGGAAGGACTGGCTGCTATAAAATTAGAGAAGCTACGCGCTGTGCCGTTCAACTGCCGGAACAAAGCATACATCACAAAGTAGCCGCCCAATGAATGCCCGACCAACGTTCTATGTTTGTTTGTGGCATAATGACCATCGATATAAGGGATCAATTGCTCATCCAGGAAAGAAAGAAAATTTCCGGCGCCATCGCTTACTGCCATTTCATATTCCGGAATCGCCTGAGGAAAGGTGTAATCGCGCTGCCGCAGTGAATCGAGGGTTGCAAAATCTTTATACCCAATGCCCACCACTATCATAGGCGGCAACATGCCAATACTGCCGTATTCCTTCGTAGTCGCTGCGAGGATATTGTAATAAACATTTCCATCGAGCAGATAAGCTACGGGATACTTTTTTGACGCATCATAATCTTCGGGCAGCGCTACGGAGATGTAAAAACTGTCTTTCACCGAAGGTGCGTACATTGCAAAACGGGTATCGTCCGAAACATCAGATGAATGTCGGTGATGGTTTACGGGCCGCGGCTGGCAACCAAAGAAAACAAAACAGACGCCCCAAAACAGAAAAATGCAACGTAGCCCTTTCATCGATGTGTGATTTTTCATAAACTTACCGATCAAACAAGGATGGACGTGTTAACCGGGTTTCAGATACCTCATTTTAACACGGCTTTATACCTGCGCATAGCGCGGGTTAACGGTGATACAAAGACCGGCTGGATTAATAAGCACCCGGCCACACCGTAACAACAAATTGTCCTGTACCTGGATTCAAAAAAATTAGCGAGCAATTTAATCTCCCGGATAAACCAGCGTGTAATGCCACAAAGTATTGCCCTCGTCGTCTTTTATAACGGCAAAATAATTGCCACCGTGCCATCCATGAACATCGATCACGTTCGTTTCCCCTTCTCTGATCCGGTTTTGAAAAACCGTTTTCCCATCCGGTGCGAACAATTGCAATGTATACACAGAAGATAGCCCGGGAATACCTGTGTTGACTCTTACACTAACAATACCCGCAACAATTGGATTGGGAAACGCTGTTACATCTAATGATGAAGCGGACGATGAAGACAATGCAGTCAACGGTGTTTCCGAAACAGTTGAAGCAGTCCTGGCCGCGGCTGACAATGTTTTTTCCAATACAACCGGATCCAACTCCAGTACATTTGTGCCGCCGGCGGTATAATCGAATGTATGAACCAGGTCTATACGCGGCGCTAAAACATAGATCTGCTGCAGGGAGTTACTGCTCCCCGGATCGATACTTCCCGATATCGTCACAGACTGACCGGTTACCATAGAATTACCGGGATGGGTTGTAGTGTATGTAGCATTCCGGGTAGCGACCACTCCGGCTGTGCCTGCCACTGTTTGGGTTTCGGAAAAATGGTCGCCTAAAAAAGCCGTATTATTGATCATTATTGTTTTTTTGTAGTCTCCACTCGAAATAATGTCTTGCTGCGTACGGTTTTTCCAGCAATGCTGCTTTATCGCATCCTCCAGCAATTTTATCTTAATGGCCCGATGTCTGTCACCATACAACAGGGGATATTTGTTGGCTAAATCCCGTTCGGTATAATCATCATCGCCGACCTGGTGATTTAGATTGCTCTGCACCTGCAAGGCCACTACGCGCGATTCGTTACCGGACTTTGCCAATGCCGGCGAACCGGATGATCCTATCGATAAATTATTGTTGCCATTCGATTTCAGTGCAAAACCAATTCCCCCGGCGTTAGAAAATGCATATTGAGGATCATTATTGCCAGGATCATAAACTAATGAATCCGCAATACGCATCGTCATAGACTGTGGGTGCCCTAAAGAAAGCAGCCGCCCGGTATCCGGCAGTGTCGCCGCAAAATCGTAGCCCAGGGTGGCATAGCTCTGTAGGGGAATGCTCTCCCGGTCTACCAGCAACAACACTACATCTTCCGGAATATCCGAAACCAGTTCAGCAAAAAGCGCCGATTTATAGCCACTCAATACCTGGTTCTTTTCTGCGGTAAAATAAGGGTTACCCGAAGGGGTCGGGCGGCCGAAATATTTCCAGTATCCATTCCGGATAAAGTGCGTGCCCGGCGAAGCAGCGGATCCGGTAAATAAATTATGTTTAGCAGTACAGAAGCAAAGTTTGTTATCGTCTCTGAAGGTGGTAATAAAAAAGCCGGTCGCACTCCTGTTATAAAGCATGTTGGTAACAGGATCAAAAATCCGGCTTTCAAATGCGACTACACCGGATGTTGCATTTTGAATTTCGTCTGGCACAATGGTGATGCCTGGTGTGTAATATTTGAAATACTGCGCATAAGCGCCCTCGGGCGTCAACTGCATGCTTTCTTGCGCAGCAATGCCCGAACAAATCAACAAAAAGCCTGTAAAGGCGCACCAGAATACGCTTGGATTAAAATACATCTGCTATCGTTTTTAGGATCGCCACAGCCGTTTAATCGGCCACAGTAATCTTGCTCCGGCTTTTTACCGGAAAAATATATTGTGAAACAAACAAGCAGGGTAATAGCCAATGTATTCTTGTCATTTGCGGGAACGGTTAAGATAAATCAAAAAACAATTGCAACAGCTTACGTCAGTTGAGAAAACAAACCGGCACCAGAACAATTTCTTTGCAAACCCGCGCAAGCGGCTTCGTTCTATTCACGAACAAAAAATGGAACCGGAGGATTTAAGCAAACAAAAAAACGGCCTTCTTTCGAAGGCCGTCTCTGCAATTTTACTGTTTAGTTTTTCTGGAGTTTGTCTTTGAGTAAGATTTGTCCGGAAGAAGCATCTGTAACAATAATCATGTACAAACCACTTGCGATATCACCCAGCTGGATGTCTTTCGCATGTGTCTGTTTGGTTATGACCTGGCCGGTGAGATCTGTGATCACGACGTTTACCGGTACCGGCGCTTCGACCGTTATGCGATCATGTGCCGGATTAGGATATACTTTGATCAGATCACGACCTGGCACTACTGCTACGCCGAGATTGTTGATGAAGAATACATCGGAATAGTTGGTACAGCCATCAGCGCTGGTGACCCGAACAGAGTAAGCACCATTCTGTGTCACATTATAACTCTGGTTGGTTGCACCAGGAATGGCGGCGCTATTGAAATACCATTGATAGCTCGCAAATGCACCTGTAGCAACCGTATTATTGGTAAAAGTGATCTGCGGATGCGGCAATGGATTTACCACAACTAATACCGGCGGATGCGAAACATCAGTACAACCAAAAGAATTGGTCACCTTCACGGCATAGCTTCCATTGGAATCTGCTACGTAGAAATTATCTGTAGCACCCGAAATCGGGTTACCATTACTTTGCCATTGATAAGTAACACCTGTTGCAGACACGCCATTCAATACAACCGCTCCACCTTCACAGAAAGTAATTGGTGTGGTGTAAGAAATATTGCTGTTCGGCAATGGATTGATGGTTACCGTAGTTGGCGCAGAAGTGTTGCTACAGCCGGTTACGGTATTCGTAGTCGTAATCGTGTACAGGCCGGATGTAACAGCGCCGTACACATCGGTTGTATCACCGTTTGGCGTGCCGTTACGTTTCCAGGCATATTTCAGATTGGTACCGGCGTTGGCATTCATCCAGATAGTATCGCCGGCGCAACCTATAGCCGATGGACTCAGCAAGGTGATGGTAGCGGCAGGCAATGGATTCACAATTACGTTTTGTGCATTGGATGTAATGTTACAACCTGTTGTAGGATTTGTTACCGTAACGGTATAACTGCCCGAACCGGTTACATTATAACAGGTAGTAGTAGCGCCCGTGATATTGCTGGTATTGAGCTTCCACTGGAAAGCAGAGCCGCCTGTTGCTGTGGCGCAAAGGTTTGTACTGCCGCCCTGACAGATTGTAAGCCCGTTGGATGCCGTTACGTTTACCGTTGGCAATGGATTAACCGTAACTACCGTTGCTGCTGATGTGTTCGCGCAGCCTGTCGTCGGGTTCGTAGCCATTACCGTATAACTGCCGCTGGCATTGGCCGTATAAGTTGCCGTAGTAGCTGCCGGCGTAATTGCGGTACCGTTTTGTTTCCATTGATAATTCAAACCTGTGGCCGGGTTGGCATTCAGCACCACGGATCCTCCCTGGCAGAATGCAACCGGACCGCCTGCCGTAACCGAAATGGCCGGTAGTGGATTAACGGTCACTGCTGCTGCAGTAGATGTATTATGACAACCTGTAGCAGTGCTGGTTACCGTAACGGTATAGCTGCCGCTGGCATTGGCGGTATAAGCATTGGCCGTAGCTGCCGGTGTGATCGGAGTACCGTTGTTGTTCCATACATAAGTAAGACCCGTTGCCGGGGATGCATTGAGCACCACCGTACCGCCCTGGCAGAATGTAGTCGTTGTTGCAGGTGTAACGGTAACTGTAGGCAATGCATTCATCGTAAGCACAGTTGGGCTGGAGAAACCCGGACAGGTAGGACTCGTGTATACGGTCAGTGTATAAGAACCCGGAGCATATGCTTTGTAAGTGGAGTTAGTCGCATTGGCAATCGGGTTGCCGGCAAGGTTCCATTGATAAGTGATGCCACCAACCTGCGGACCAGTCAGCAATACCGTATCGCCTGTACAGAACGAAGCGGTGCCGGCCGGTGTGATCGTAGAATTTGGTGCGCCGTTGGTCACAGAAATTGCATTCGTAGTATCTGAACAGCTGTTCGCTGTATTGGTTACAACTGCTGCATAATTACCGGAAAGCGTGGCCGTGTAAGTCGAGTTGGTTTGCCCGCTGATGATCGTATTATTATTGAGCCATTTGTAGGTAAGTGTCTGTAATGTATCACCGCTAAGCACTACGCTGCTGCCTGCGCAGAACGTGGTCGTTCCGGAAGGCGTGATGGTCAGTGGTAATTTTTTTACGGTCAGTGTCGCAACATTTGATGTAACATTACCACAAGGAGCCGTGCCCATTACCACAACGGTATAGTTGCCGCTGTCTGTTGGCACAATAGCTGGTATGCTATAGGCCGTGTCTGTGGCACCAGGAATGTTGATGCCATTTTTCTGCCATTGGTAAGTGATGCCGGTGCCCGTTGCAGAAGCAGTAAACGTTACGGCACTACCATTACAGATGCTTTGCGATACCGGCTGCAGTTGAATCGTAGCCGGGTTATTGAAGCTCAGCGCCACGGCAGGCGTGGTAACACCTGTTACGCTCGGACAAGCGCTACCTACTGCTACAGAGTAGTTGCCTGCATCTGTTGCAACAGTATTAGCAATCGTATAGCTGGCGTTGGTTGCGCCCGGAATATTTACACCACCTTTTTTCCATTGATAAGTTGCACCCGAAGTAGACGTCAGTGCAACCGTAAATGTAGCCGGACTGCCGAGACACACCAATTGTGCTGCAGGAGGCGTAGTTACATTGATAGGTGCACAACCTTCACCCGCAATAAAATCTGTAGGACCAGTGATGCTCATACCAGTTCCCTGAATAGATGTGGCACCCGGACTGGCAACTGTCGGATAAGTCCAGTTGGTCCCATCAAATTTGCCAACAATGAAATTGGCAGTTGTAGCGCCCGCATCGAGATCTGCTGCATTCCAGTTTTGTGTTACGGTAATTAAATTCGCACCGAATGTAAGGCCACTCACCGGGTTCACCGTAAAATAACGGTTTACGTCGCGTGTAGGATTAATTGTGCCGAGATTGATGGCCGGGTGATCCGGAACTTTTGCAATTACATTGATGGCACCGGCAGTTACTACGGAACCCGTACCGCCTGAAATCCCCAATGGGCTATAATAAAGCGAGTCGCCAACAGGGTAAGTATGACTGATACTACCTGTGCCCGCTGCTTTCTGGTAAGCACCCACTACCCAACCGGCGGTCTGAGAGACGCCCACCGCTGATCCGCCGGACAGTTCGCTAAGGGTACCGTTATTGGCCATGTACAGCCTGGACGGACCAGTTACGCCGTAAGCTCCAACGCTCTGAACATCGAAACGCACTTTACCGGTGAAGGTAACAAGGCTACCGATATTGAAGGTGACACCATATGGATTGTTGAGAATAATATTGCTGAAATTGGCAGTACCCGCGGCATTTTTGAATGTACCGCTACCACTCACCACTGATGGTCTTTTGGAAGGTTTGAAACCTGCCGCGTAGTCCATGAAGTGAATAGAGTCGGAAGTAAATGTACCACCTGCGTTTACCGTCAGATTGCCGTTCAGGAACAAATCGACGTTTGTAGTCGAGCTGTTGATCCTGAGATCGCCGCCGCTGTTTACCGTCAGACTGCCGTTCACAACCAGACCCGGAGCCTGCGGATACACAGTAACAAATCTACCCGTAGCATTGGTGCCATTTACGATAACGCTGCCAAATCCAAATTTAGACCCGATAGACGTCCGCAGATACATACCCTGTGTATTGACGGTAGTGTCTGTTGATATACCGTCGCCAAAAACAAAAGTGTGCAGCAGTGTATCGTTAAATCCTGCAGCAATATTGTACAAGAATGCGAAGCTATTCGGCGCTTTACTTGTATGCGGATCAACGATGGTAAATGTACCACCGCTAAAGTTCATATTAGCCGAATTAAACGAAACGATGGCGGTACCGGCAGCTACACTTTTTGTAGAATCACTGCCTGCGTTACCATCCACACGGATGTCGCCGGCGCTCTGATTCAATGTTCCTGTGTTGACAAAGTTACCGTTCAGTTTCAAGTTACCACCAGACACGGTTAAAGTACCGATATTACTAAACGTTTTTTTACTTCCGCCGGTAGGACCAACTTGTGCATTACCAGACATTACGTTGAAGTTACCAGTTGCAGCATTCGTAACACCAGCTGTGCCGGAATTACCATTTACCATCAATGTACCGCCGTTTACGTTCACGGTACCATTGTTGATAATTGCACTGTCGATGGTTACGGTATTACTGTTTATTTGCAGCGTACCACCATTCCAGATCGTCAGGGATTTCGCTACGTTAGCAGTCGGATCGGCAGTGACCGTCACACCTGGGTTAATGTAGGCGTCGTTGCCGATGCCCGGCGCAACCCCAATATCCCATGTTGTACCGGTACTCCAGTTACCTGTATTGATCGCCGTGTATGCTGCCGCTACGTTAGTGTCGGCGCCACCGATATAATAAGGATTTGCGGTGCCGAGGTCGGTCAGTGCAAGGGCGCTGCGTGTAGCCACTGGCATAGCGCTGGCAACATGGGTGCCAGTAACGGCACTCGCCTGCATTACACGAAGATTTGTTGTATTTGCCGGAATTGCAGTAAACATACCGCTACCATTGAGCTTCATTGCCATTGTAGTGGTACCGAAATTCATGGTTGACTGCGGCACAATTACCCAAGAAGCATTGGTACGCTTGTTGATGGTATAAGTTCCGTCCAATACGGAAAGACCGGTCGTCAGACCATTTGCGTGGTTGTAGCCAACAGCGATAGAACCACCGGCTGTGAGACCTGCAGCGCTAAAATAAAGCTGTACGTTTCGGTTTACACCGCCCGGGGTCGCAACCGGATAAAAACCAGCAGCCGTACCGGCTGAAGTCGGGTTGCCGGTTGTGTTGTACCAACGGACCAGGGCAGCACCTGCACCAAGACGGATATTACCTGCTGTGTAGCTCAAGGTACCTGCAGCGGTAGGACTAGTTCCGATCATCAATGTATCCACCGTCATATCGATATCACCGCTGGTCATCGTCAGCGTACCCGGAATGGTACGGTTGAACGGCACTGTCAGCCAGTTGGTACCGATATTTACACTTACGTTAACCGGACCTGCGGTAGCCGGCCAGATGGTAGCAAGGTTCGTTGTCGAAGAAGGAACGGAAGCTGTAGTGTTGTCGAAAACCAGAGAAGTATTGGCCGCAGCATATGTCAAAGCCAAGGTAGTTGTAATTGGGTTGGTCGCACCGGATGAAATACGCACACCGCCGTAAGCATTAATATTAAATGCGGAAGTAAGCGTACCGGTTCCCGTCAGGCTGATACCATTCGGGTTCAGGATGCGATAAGTCAAACCGCCGGTCGGCGCTGCATTAAAGAAGCTTGCAGTCTGACCCGCCGTTGTACCGTTAAAATTGATTGTTGTCGGGAAAGAAAGGGAGCCAGTGGCCGCAGTTGCGCCAAAAGTACCGCCCGTCTGAATGATATTGCCGCCGAGGTAGGTATTTTGGTTGGCCGTTGCTGTACCGCCGCCAAGGTCTATTATACCTCCGGACTGTGTAATACCTCCTGTCAGATTCCAGGTATAACCACCTGTTGTAGACAATTGGAAAGTACCACCACTCTGCGTCATACTGTTTGTGTTCAGCGTAACGTTACCGGTTGTGTTCATTTTCATTACACCACCAGTCTGGATGATATTGCCAATGTTCCATGTATAAGTTTGTGTAGTACCTACTTGCCAGGACCCTGTTGTACCTGTACTTACTACATTCAGGTTATTCGTTACCGTCAGCGCGGTACCACTCCAGGAATTCGCAGCTGTAAGATTCGGACAGTTGAACGTAACGTTATAGAACGTTTGATTTAAACCGGAAGTAGGACCGCCGGTAGCCGTTGTATAGCCAGCCATCATGAAGTTAGAACCTGGCTGCCAGGTAGCAGTCGGCACCGGACCACCAATTGTCGTGTATTTGTTGATGTACGTACCGTAGATCTGCAGATTGGCTGCGGTCGCACCGAGAATAGAAACAGCAGCATTGGTACCACCCGCAGCTAAGATACCAGATGCGGTAACCGTGTCTACACTATTAGTAAAGTCAATCGAATTGTTACCAGAAGTGCTCACCATTTCTACCGTACCTGCAATCCAGCCTGTAGCACCAGTACCTGAAAATTTAATACCAGAAGCAGCCCCCTGAGCAGTGAGCGAGGAAGCAGAATCTACCTGGAATTCTCTTGTTGTCGGAATATTATCAGACCCGATCGTAATGGTACCCGCCGCAGTAGTCGCGAATACTACTTTAGTCTGGCTGTTGATCAACATACGACGGATCGTCTGGTTTGGAATGTTAATTACCGTATCCTGCAAACCGTCCGTAAACTGTAAGATATCTACTGCATCCGGTATAGTACGTGTCGGCGTCCAGTTAGCAGCTACCTGCCAGTCTTTACTGCCGGTCACGTTGCCTTTCCAGGTGTACGTGGTCACCGCAGCAGTAGTGGCACTAGCGCTAAGCGGAGCTGTTGTATTATATAAAGGACCACCGGAGCACAGATCGTTATACGCATAGATCGTGTAGGTATATTGCGTAGAAGGGGCAACTGTAGCATCGTTAAAAGTCAGACCGCTGCCGACTGCGGCAATTGTCGCGTTACCCAGCGTAGCACCTACCGTGTAAACAGTCTGAGCCACCGGCATCACGGTTGGAGCCGCTGTACCAGGCGTTCTCAAAACAATGTATTTATCGGCAGCAGGACTTGCCGCAGTAAAAGCACCGGAAATAAAAGAAGTACCCGCTGTCAGGTTGAGCGCCGTAGGCTGAGCCGTTGGTGCAGCGCATGGAGGTAACGCGACAACGGTGAATGTATAATCTTCTGCCTCACCATAAGGACCTGAAGAGCTGAACGCACAAGGACCGTAAGCAGTCGCCGCACTATAGTAATCCGCATACACCCTCATCCGGGTATTGCCCGGCAAGGCCGAAACCGGCACCGTAACACTGCCCGAAAAAGAAGTCACATAACTAGAACCTGAAGCATACACTTTCTCACCAGCATCTGTAAACGTACCGTTTTGGTTCCAGTCTATATAAACGGCATAACCATAAGATCCCGTACCACTACTGCCTGAAAAGTTCACAGTTGTCGTCTGCATGGCGGTTACCACTTTAGACGTGAAATCACTATAGCCCATTGAAGTGGTACCAGGCCCTGAAGCACTGTTCGTGATATTGGTCGTACCACCGGTAGTAGAGAAGTTATTGATGTAATAGGTATTTGTATTTGAAACCGGGATACAATAACATTGATTCGCTGGTTTCATAGTCGCGGTAAATGCACTGGTAGTATCTGAATTACTGCTATTGGTACAAACAATGTATGCCCTGTAAGATGTAGCGACACTTTGGTTGGCAGTATAAGTACTGTTGGTTGCATTTGCAATGGTATTCCATGTAACACCACCGTCTGTAGAATTTTGCCACTGGTAAGTAATACCCACGCCAGCCGTTGCCGTTGGTAGAGAAAGGGTAAAGTTTACATTCGGGCAAACAGTGCTTCCGGAAGAAGACGCAACTGTTCCTGCCGTTACGGTACCCGAACAAACAGTGTTACGTGTTACGCCAAAAATATACAGTACATTCTGAACGTTCGTATATCTTTTGGTAATCGTTACGCTGCGGATGGTCTTGGAATAATTGGCCGCAGCAATAGGAATGAGCATCTGGTATAACATAGGGCCTTGTGAGGTACCCTGGTTATCCCAGGTGTTATTGGCACCGTTATAGCGACAGCCGATCGCTTTCGCCGGCGTAAAACCGGAAGTGGTGAACCAGTTCGGTACCGCCTTTGCAACCGGTCCCTGCGATGTTCCGTCATTGAAATTTACCGTAAAGTAAACGCTATCGCCATTTGTGTACTGGACATTGGTATACAAAAAATAGAGTTCACCTGCGGAAACAGCATTAGTACCCGTAGGGAAAATCAATGAGTCGGTTGCGGGCTGGCCGGACACCGAAGTATTAATCCGCAAAGCGTTATTGCCGGAATAAGATGACAATGTCCAGCTTAAACCCGACGTAATGGCGCTGGGCAGATTAAGACTGGGCGGCATTGCACCTCCGGGAGGTGTAGCCGGACTAATACTTCCGCCCGGACTAAAAGTACTGTCCGTTAGCCAGTAGTTACCACCGTCAAAACCACTCGAGATACCTGAAGTGGTAGCAAGTGCGGTGCCGGAGCCGTTACAGACAGCATCCACGTTAAAGCCGGTAACAGCCACAGGTATATAACCCGCTTTCGACATCAGGGAATAGAAAACTAAGCAGCATAACAGGAACATCCGTTGACCGGATCTTCGAAACGCAGTTCGCCGCCTGGGCGACTGAAGGGTAATGCTTCGGATCATTTAATGATTATTTAATGGTCATGAAAAACGCAAGAGGATTGACGAAAACGCCGAACCATAAATCTATTTTGTTATATGCTCAATTTTATTCGTACTCTATTGAATCGACACTCGAAAAATCTTTAATTGTTATTCAAATATTAATGAGTCGCCAACATTCGAGGTGCCTTTAGAGGCGTGGATTGCCAGTTTTATTGGACAATAAAAGCTGAGGCCAGCTATTAGTTTCAAGTACTAACACCTGGCCTCTAACCTTTTTTCAGCTTCAGATAACTAATATCCGCTTGCTGTTATTTGAGATAACCGCTTGTATCTATTATTTAGCCTTAACGATACGTTCAACAGCAATCGGACGATTATCGGCATCGCGGATGGTCATCATGTAGATCCCTGCGGCCATATCGCCGAGGTCTACACGTTTGGCATCTTTCAGCTCCAACAATTGTTTCCCGGAAAGATCGCTGATCACGACATTTACTTTTACCGGCGCCTCGATATTTACAATATCGTTGGTCGGGTTCGGATAAACGTGGATGGCGGCATTGCTGGTTATACTTCGTACCGCAACGTCTGTAACGTTCATTGTATTCGATTTATTCGAGCAACCATTCACATCAGTTACCACCACATAGTAATCGCCGATCTGGGTGGCCGTGTACGATGATGAAGTCGCACCGCTGATGGCAGTCCCGTTAAAATACCACTGATAGCTGTTGTAAGAAGCGGTCACTGTCATCGTCTGCTGATTCAACGTAATGATAGGTGTAGGCAGTGCATTTACTGATACAGTGTACACTGCGGAGCTGTCTTTACAATTTGCAGCGTTCGTGATATTTACGGTGAAGCTGCCGCCCACCGTAGTTTTATAGATAGAATTGGTAGCGCCGCTGATCGGGTTGCCATTAGACTTCCAGGTGTACGTATTACCCGGCGCTGCTGCCACCTGGAGTGTCGCCGTGTCGCCGGCGCAAATGGCATGTGGCCCGGAAACCGCTGCGCTTGGTCGTGTATGTACATTCAGTGCAATCACGTTGGAGGTGTCGGTACAACTGTTACCATCGCGCACATACACACGGTAATTTCCGGAGAAGGTTGCCTGGTAATTTGTATTGGTGGCACCGGGCAGATCGCTGCCAGTATTCTGCCATTGGTAAAGAATACCGGTGGTGCTGGCTGAGACTAAGGTTGCCGTATCGCCTGCGCAAATATCTGTGACTCCGGTAATAGATACCGAAGGCAGTGGCAGTGCAGTCAGCACAATGTTTCCGGAACTAACATTACAGCCGGTTGTTGTGTTGTGTACGGTTATGGTATAGATACCTGCGGTACCTGCATTATAATGATCGTTGGTGGCACCGGAAATAGGATTGCCATTCAGATTCCACTGATACGTCTGTGTGGCAGGATTACCACTTGTCAATGCCAGGTTGCGGAATGCGTTCGCACAGAATAATGCAGTGCCTGGGGCCGGGTTGGTCGTAACGGTAATACCGTTCACGATAATTGCAATAGTATTGGAAGTAGCGGTGCAGCCGCCTGCATTGGTGGCGACCACGGTATAATTGCCCGCGTTTTTAGCATACACAGAGCTGCTTGTGGCCCCTGCAATCGCTGTACTACCCTGCCGCCACTGATAAGTAAGCCCCGCCTGAGTAGTGGTACTCAGCAGCGTGCTGTCACCGGCGCAAATGGTGGTAGGTCCGCTCGTAATCACCGGTGCTGCCGGTGCCGCTACCTGCGATAATACGATATTACCGGAAGTTGCCGTACAACCCGTTTGCGTATTGGAAACGACTACTGCATAAGTGCCCGCATTGCCGGCCGAATAATTATAATTGGTAGCGCCATTGATCGGATTACCGTTCAGGCTCCATTGATAACTGAGATTCGACCCTGCAGGTACCGCCAAGATGGTCGTTCCGTTCTGGCAGAAAGTTGCCGGGCCTGCTGCCGGGTTTGTGAGCACACCTGGCAGCGGATTGATCGTTACGGCAATTGGCGCCGAAGTAGAAAAACAAGTAGGACTGGAATAAACACGCAGACTGTAGTTGCCTGAAGCATTTGCTGTATAAGAGGCGCTGGTGGCGCCCGAAACCGGATTGCTACTTTCCAGCCATTGATAGGTTACGCCGGTTGCAGGCGTGGTGTTGAGTGTAACCGTGTTACCCATACATACGCTGGTTGGACCAGCCGCTGTAATGGCTGCTACCGGGCCGTTACCCACTGTCACCGCCTGAACCGATGACGTACCGCTGCAACCTGAAACCGTATTGCTCACGAGTACCGTATAGTTGCCGGTTGCTGTTGCTGTATAAGCAGCATTTGTTTCACCAGGAATGTTTACGCCATTATTCATCCATTGGTAAGTCTGGTTGCTGGCAGTAGGCACACTTAATACTACATTGCTGCCGGTACAGAACGAAAGCGAACCTGATGGTGTTACCGTTGTATTCAGCGGATTTACCGTGATGGCCTTTGCCTGGGAAGTCGTAAAACAGTTGGATGCATTGTACACATTTACCGTATAGCTGCCGGTCGTTTTTGCAGCATACTGTATATTGGTTGCCCCTGTTATTGGGTTTCCGTTCTGCAGCCATTGATAAGTATATCCCAAACCGGCATTAGCCGTCATTACTACGGAATCTCCCTCGCAGATTGTGGTATTATTGGCCAGTATAGATGCTATAGGCGGCAACGTATTGCTTACTGCAATAGCAGCTGTAGCGCTACAACCGAAGCCATTGGTCGTTTTGTAAGTGTAAGCACCGGCGGTAGTGGCGGTATAAGACGAAGTGGTGGCGCCGTTGATCGGAGTAGCACCATTCAGCCATTGATACGTGTAACCGGTACCCGTAGATCCGTTAATCGTTATGTTACTGCCACCGCAAAAACTTGCCGTATTGGCAGGCGTGGTGGTTGCTGTTGGTTTAGGATTCACCGTTACCGCTGAAGTTGCGCCGGGCACAGAATTACAACCGCCGGAAAAAACATTCGTTACGGCATAGGCGCCAGTGGTTACAGGCCCCGCCCATACGACACTGTTCGTATCGGTTGCCGTTACAGGCATTGTCATCAATGTATCTTTAAACAGCCCAGTAACCGGCACCCAGTTTACTTTGAATGCCTGCCGGCCCATCAGCTGCATATCAGGACGCGCGTTGGATGTTGTGTTGGAAAAGCTTCCGGAAGGAACGAAATTGGTTACCGTACAGTTATTATTACCATGCGCACTTATTACAGACACAAATGGTGTGTTGGTCTGGTACACCTGGCCATTGTTGCCTACTGAGTTAATAGTGGTGCAGGTTGCGGTCTGATTGCAAGTGGTACAATTGAGGAAGCTCACATCCACCACCACATTCGATACACCATCCCAATAGAAAGGAGTTGTAAAGTTGATGGTTGTCCAGCCGGTTGCTGCAGGCGGGCGATAGTTGCCATTATACACCGGGGTAAAACCGGTCGAAATAAAGTTTGCATTCGGGAACGTCGTTACAGATGTATTCGCCAGTTGAATGGAAAAATTATTCAGCGAAGAATCTCCTGCCGGATATGGTGCATACATATCAAAGGCGATCGACGACATGTTGCCGGCTGTGAGTCCCTGCGTTGCCAGTTCAGAAGCAAGGATCAGGTATTGCTCATGACCCGCACCGTTATATTCGCCGAATGGCGTAGGCCATGCCAGTATATTGTTGTAAGCGATCTGTGTACCCAGCGTTGCCATTTTCGGATTATCGGTAGGTACTGCGGTGAGTTTGGTGCTGGCGCCCTGGCAAATCGTAGCACTTGCGGGCGTCACTGTAGGCAAAGCAGGTTGCGGAAAGATCGCAAACGCAGTCTTTGAGGCCTGAACAGTTGTTGGCCCTGCCGCGGGCGGAAGGTTTACGCTTGAAGGACAAAAACCATTTGCAAGTGTCGCCGAATAAACACCGACATTGACGTTGGCACTGTTATCCTGGGCAGCGATAAAGTAAACAATAGAATCGCCACCTGTAATAGTCGATGTCAGCTTGGAATAGTCAAAGGCAAAAGCAAAATTATTGCCCCCGGTATTGGTACCGGTTACGTATTTCCAGCCGTTAAAAGCCGAAGTATTATCTGTGGGATAAGTCCCGAACGTATCCGTTTCGGCTACTTTCCGGTAGTACAATCTTGGTGCGAATGTAGTTGTGTTGACGCCGCTCGAATCGGCAATGATTGCGTTTAATACCGGTGCAGACAGACAGTAGGTTTTAGCCGCGAGCGCCGTATAACTGATTACCGGCGGCGCAAAATCACCTGCCGTGGCGCCTGTAAATTGCAATGCCCCCGCATCAGCCGGAATGGTTCTCGTAATATTATTAAAGTCGAAAGTAACGGCAGGAATCGTAGTTAACACCGCGTTCTTCTTTGCGAAACAACTGCCTGTTGGCGCATAGGTTGGCGTACTGCCGATCTGGCTCAGGTTGTTTTCCGTAAAAGTGGAATTCTCGGCAGGATAAAAGAATTTCTTGTATTTACTGCAAGGCGTATTGAAATTAGGATCGTTACTAAGATTGAAAGTATTGGTAAGCGTAGCCGCTGTGGTGCCTTCACAATAAAGAAAGCTATTGGCATCGGCAGGCGCCCAGTAGATATTGCCATTGCTGGTAGCAGCAAGGCCTGTGCCGGGATAGGTCGTGGTGTTAGCCACGCCATAGTTGGCGCGAAGGGCACTAACCACACCAGTACCCGATGCGGCTGCATTTACGCGTACAATATTATTACGGAGGTCAACCGTTGGCGACCCGATACCGGAAGGAAAGAAAATACCGGTTGCCCCGAAATTGGCGCCGGAACTATTGATAGGCATAAATCCCGGTCCGATATTGACTGTGTTATTATAGACATTGTAAAACTTCCCGCTGTTATTGATATACATCCCATACACCGGAGAAAGACCGGTAGCATTGGGCGCCCGGAGATCACTGATCATATTGTTGTAGAGATTCACGCTCACAGCAGAAGCAATATAGACGCCCGCTGTAAAAATGCCGGTATTGAGGGTTGTATTGTACTGCAGGTTCTGAATATTGTAAATGTTGTTATTATACACATCCATTGACCCGTTGGAGAACAATGCCAGCAACATGCCGTACACAGCCGAAGGTTGGGTGGAAACACCGTGGCCGTTCAGTGTAAGGTTGGAAATCGTATTGTTGTAGCAACTGGTGCCGCTCGTGGTTCCCGTATTCACCCCGATGCCATACATTGTCGCCGAATCGGTAACATTGGTGATCAGGTTATTATTGATTGCGCTGCCCGGTGCGTTATAGCCAAGGTACATTCCGTAAAACCAGGCGCCACCACCGTTGATATTGGAAATGGTGTCGAATGCAAGCGTACGCACCGGGTACGGGCTGGCGCCACCCACTATTTCCATGGGGTGAATACCATAAGCATTAGACGTATAACCCGGGGCATTGATGTTGTCTACTTTATTCCTGCGAAAATCGAATGCCGTACCGCCTATTAGCGCACCTGACTGATAAAAACCCCAGGTATTGCCCAGCAAAGGAGGCGTGGCGCCTGAACGGTTGATGCCCGTTATTTTATTATCGTTGATGGTCCAGCGTGGATTATTGCCAAAGGAAGCACCGGTAAAAGCGCAACTCCAGACCACCCCATTAGCATTGCTGTTAATAGAAATCTGATTCGCAGTGCAGCTTAATGTATTGATGGCGCCAGTGGTGTAAAAACCATACAGGTTAGCGGCTGTGGTAGCAGTAGACCCTGTACAGTTAACAACCAGTGTATTGGTGTCGATATCGATTTCGTTTGCATTGGTGCCGCCGCAGGTCAGGTAAACGCTCTGGGTAATTTTTGAGCCGTCTCCCTGCGTGATCGCGATGTTATTTTTCCGGATAATGACCCCGCTGCCGACAGCAGTACCGTGGTAAATGCCATCGATCGTAAATGCCGCGGCTGTGCCGCCATTCGCAAGATTATTGATCGTATTGCCGCGGATATAAGTATTATTTGCGTACCCTAAAATATAAATGCCTGAGGCCTCAATAGTGTTACTGCCACCATAATTGGTAATCGTATTACCCTCACCCGCGCCATTACCACCGATCGTATTATTCTGATCGTAGAGGGTGTAATTACTGGCCGCCGCGTACCCGTAAATGTAAACGCCATGGTTACAATTGCGGATATCGCAGCCTTTCACGGTATTATTATTGTTAGCATCAGCGGGCGCCGTTATCGCCAGTAAAGTGGTAGGCGCGCTCATCGCAATGTTCATCATCGCTACCCCCTTACTGCCGCCGTATGTTGCCAGCGAAATCGCGTTCGGCACGTTTGCGTTTGTTTTATTCAGTTGGATATTGCAATTGCTGATCACGTCGTACTGGCAACCATCGAAAGGCGCAGCGGCATTGAGCTTCACAAGTCCGTAGCCCCATTCCATTTCACCAATGTACGAACTGGTATTCGTATCGGTCAGATGCAGCGCATTGATCGTTACATAATCTGACCCCATAATGGTAAACATACCATCGGACCCACCCGTGCCCACGTTGGAAGTGATGGTATTGCCGTTACCGTTAATGATCAGCGGACTGGTGGCCGAGAGTGAAGCATTCAATACCGTACTACCTAGCCTGTAACCACCAACCGGCGCGTACTGCGGATTTCCGGCTGTAATACTTACGGTAACACCGGTAGCGCCAACGCCTTGTGTGTTAAGTGCGGTAACAACATCGTTGAGTGTTGTATAGGAGGCACTCGGAACAGTCACCGTACCCGACAACTGTGCTTTGGTTTGTTGCGCGCATAGCTGAAGCAATATCAGCAAAATGCCAAGCGATCTCATTCTCATAGAAACAATGAATAATAATGAACAGAGCGGCGAACAGGGGTACAAATGACCAGGCACACGTCGCCGGATCATAAATCTATTTTTTCATACGATGAATCTTCTTATGATTTCATTGAAATAGCATTCAAAAAATCTTGAATTACAAAAACGGGGACGTGTGGAAATGGCGCTGCAATCAACCGGTGTTTACCGGGCGGCGGATTCATTATTAGTGAAACAGGTATGGCAAAATAGCCGCCTGGCCGAATGGCCTGGTGAACCTTAGCGGCGTGCCAACAGTTTCGGGTGTTTTGCCTGCCGCATATCAAAAAAGCCCATCGGCCATCCGCTGACAGCTGGAGCTGGCATTGGCGCCGGACTAGCTGCCTCTTTTATCGCCGGTTTCGGGTCGAAATGTTTGCGGGAGGCATTGGCCAGCGCATGTTGCAGGCCGTTTCCCGAAAGTGGCGACCAGCGTTTATGTGTAGGAGATGCGGCCCGGCCGGTGTTTACATTTTTTACCTGGGCTTCTGAAGTGAAAACCAACAAACACAATACAATCATCGTTCCGAACGACGCTAAGAAAAATTTCCCTTTCATCATATGCTCCTAATTCATTTTTCCGGGACAGGGTAATGGAGCTACTGTTGTGTGCTCTTTTTCACAACGTATAATCGCTGTTACTTTACGATAACAAAGATGTTTTATTAAAATGCAACATTGGCAATGATTAACTGGATTCCTAATTCGAAAAATCTTTAATTATGATTCAAATTTTATTGAAATGACAGTTAGTTAACAAGCTAAAAGCAATAAAACAAAAGCATAAATTCATGATTATCAACAAACCAAACATATCCAATAAAGTACTTGTCGGGTCGCCCCCTCGCAGCAATCATGCACCATAATGCCATACAAATAAGTAACTTGCCGCTCAATACTAACATCACGGCTCAAAACAAAACCGGATTCCATCAACGTATCATTGCTTATGATCGCAAAAAATATTGTGAACGACCCCGCTATTAATGTGCTGATCGCGGAAGACCATTACCTTGTCCGGAAAGTGACCAAACAAGTGGTAAAGACTTACTATCCACAAGCTACTTTTGAAGAAACAGACAGCATTGAGGAATTGGCCAGTATGGTAAAAAACGGGAAATACGATCTCCTCATCCTCGATATATACCTCGCCGACGGCAACGTTATCTCTACCCTTCCTTATATCAAACAGCATGCTGGGCCGGAAACGGGTATCTTGTTTTTTACCATGTGCAAAGAAGATACTTATGCCAAACGCCTGATACAATTGGGCGCAGATGGCTTCCTGAATAAAAAGGCGGATGAAAATGAGATTAAGGAATCATTGCAGAAAATTCTTGCCGGAGAAAAATATATCAGCCCTTACATGCAAAGGAAGCTGGCCGAAGAAGTAGTGAGCGGCCGCAAGAGCAATCCGTTTGAAGAACTCACCAATAAAGAGTTTGAAGTGATGCTTTACTTGTTGCAAGGGCACTCGCTTAATGATATCGCCGACATCACCCATGTTTCCGTAAGCACGGTGAGCTCCCACAAAAAAAGAATGTTTGACCGGCTGAAAATTACCAGCCTGGTAGAGCTGACGCAACTGACAGCTATTCATAATATTATTCCTGGCGGATAACCCGGATTTACAGTCAACGCAACGAAAAATAAAGCGCAACGCCGGGACTCGCATTAAAACATAAAGGTTAATTGGGTTATTCGCTTAATTAACCTTTTTACTTATTGAATCACCGGCATCTGTTTACGTCCGTCAGCGACCGGAATCAGACATGCCCGTAACAACGAGTGCGCTTGGTGGTAAGTGGATAAAAACAACAGTCCCTTGCCCCTGCTTGCTTTCAATAGCGATACTGCCGCCTAAAGCATGGGCCAGATCGCGCACAATACGCAGCCCGATGCCTTTCCCTCCCTCTTCGTTGGTTCCTTTTTCCGGACTGACGCCCAACATGCCGTTGATCTGCTGCAAACGTTGCGCCGAAATACCTTTACCTTGATCTCTGACAGCCACAGTACACAAATTTCTTTCGTCCGAATAAAACACATCGATCATCACTTTGCCCGAAGAGGAGAATTTAATGGCATTGCTGAATAAATTATACAGGATAATACCCAATAATTTCGGGTCGGTATGCAACTGCTGCCGTGCCTCAAATAACAGCTCGAGACTTAGATTTTTATGTGCGGCCTGCGAGCGTAAAGGTTTCCATTTTTCCGCCACGAGATCTGCCAGCAAAAAATTTTCATTGTACACAAAAAACGTATCGGCATTCTGCTGTAGCTGCGACCAGCGAACCAGGTCATCGGTAAGGCATTCCAGGTTTACCACCGTGTCTACCACATCTTCAATATCCGCCTTCGGAACAGCCACATCCGGCTGATCACTGCCTCGGAGCAGACTGGTGAGCGCGCGCTCTATATACTGCAGTGGCGTAGCAATGTCGTGACTCAAGGCAGAAAGCAGCCGGTTTTTTAACACGTTATTCCGGTGCAGTTGTTGGTTCGTTTCCCTGAGATCGGCAGTAGCGGCCCGTACATGACTTTCCAGCGCACGGTTGCGCCGCACCAGCGACCAATATCGCATCCGGAATAAAAGAAAGATCAGCAACATGATCCCTAATACAGATAAAAGTAAAAACCAGGTAGTCTGGTACCAGAAGGGCGCAATCGTAAAATTAAAAGGCTGGATGCCAGCTTCGGTGCCTAAAGCAGAACGAAACCGGATATGGTAATGTGTATTGCTGAGCACGGGTATCGTAATATAACCAGAGGCCGGGATATCTAACCACACCGGCGTGTCAAACCGCTCTTCGGTAACAATGGCATACCGCATCTGGCTGCCTGAAATTTTTGTCCAGGAAGAAGCAGAGACATGAAGCTGCACAGTCTGCGTTCTCGGACCACAGACCATATCCTTGACCGTATTTTGCGAAACACCGTCTATCCACACATTATCGATATACACAGAAGTATCGGAAGTAGCATAGATACGCGCCAATGTATCGGGGTGAAACTGCACTAGCCCGTATATAGAAGGCAAGCTGATTTTTCCATCGGGCAAACGAAGATAGGCCGGGTTGCAGCCTCCATTAAATTCGTTGGAATGCAAACCATAATTCCGGTCAAAATAAATATAGGCCGGCGTTACCTCCTTTGTATCTGCGTACGAAAGCATTTTATGATAATCGACCATCAACAGCCCGTGATTGGTAGGCAGAAAAAGGTAGCGGTAATCTTTATCCGGAATGGCAGCATGTACATACCGGAGGCGGGTTTCCGCATCGAGTGGAAAATGAATGGTTTCACCGTTGCGATAGAGATATAACCCGTCGCCATAAGTGGCACACCAGAAATTGCCACGCCCGTCGCGTTCTATAAAGCGCACATCCTTCCCTCTGGCAAACGGGAGCAGCCAACCTTTGTCGCTTCCGTTCCGTACCAGGTAAATACCGCCAGACGTGCCCACCAGCATCCCTTCGGGGCATTCATATAATGTCTCCACATGATAAGACTCATTAAATTCCGAAAGCGCCACACGATGCAGCACATCGTGCACTATATAACCGACATCGTTACCTTCGGCATCCGCTATCCATATTTTCCCGGCCGATGTCTCATAAAATACACGAACGCCTTTTTCTACAAACAAAACTTGATGTACATCTCCTTTGGGACTTCTCCGGTACACGAATCCTCTGATGCTATACCAGAGATTGCCCGCTTTATCTCTCATTAAAGCGAAACCTGCGAGATCGGTTAATTCAGGTATATCGCCCTGATATTTCCCATTTCTGAACGTATTACCTCTCGCCGATAAAATAGTACTGCTATCGCCAAGAAATGCCTGCGCATAAAAGACGGTCTGCAAGCCTTCCATAGACGAAGGGAACAGTGTTTGAAACGGAACGGTATGAAATACAAACAAGCCTTGCGATGTAGAACTGCCCACTATAGTAAAGGCATCTTTTTTCCAGATGCTGTTTAAAAGCAGGGCTTTGGGAAATTCCGACATAAACGTATCGAAAACCACCCGGTGATCGCGATTCAGCGAAACATTGTAGATAGTGCTTCCAACGGCATAGTAGCCAATCACATCTGGATTCTTGCTCAGGATCACCTGTGTATTGGCAAGCTCACTTTCCGGGCCTTTTTGTTCCGAAACCACATTACCCTTTGTATCGTAGACCTGCACCATGCCGTCATCCCTGAAAAAAATAGTATAAGGCGGCTTAAACAATGCATTGATCTCTTTGAGCGCATGAATCGGTATTTCTTTATACAAGCCCCCTGAACTATACCAATTGATATGCGCTTGCGAAATACTCACTATTGTGTCACTTCCCAATTGCTCGCCCATGTTATAGCCTTCCATACCATTCTGCCGCTTGTAATTGTGGGAGCGTTCGATTGCCTCATAAGAATGCAACCGGCCTATCTTCGAATTAAGAAGCAGCAAGCCTACCTGGTCAAACGAGAGTGGTGTTACCTTTACGATCCGGCCGTCGCAAATATAGATAAGCTGCAAATCGGTTGTTTGCGCCAGGATCGTATCGCCCTTATAATACAAGGACCAGATTCGGTTCAGAAAACCGGAAACGTCGGCCCTGTTGTGTTCCGGCGTATAGAAATGAGCGCCGTCAAACCGTTGTATACCCGATTGGGTGGCCAGCCATAAAAAACCGGCTTTATCCGGTAACAGGTCGGTGACACAGTTCTGGAGCAACCCGTTTTCATCGGTATATTGCTGCAGAAAATAAGACTTTCCGCCCTTTCCCTTTACCGGCTGTCCTAAAGAGGCAATGCTCCATGTTTGTAATAACAGAAGCAGCAAAAAAAATAGCCGGATATTGATGTAGCGTGCGGTAACCTTCATTGGGCCTGATTGGTAATTGTATTAAGTTACTCAAATAAAAAGGAAATTTTCAATAGTAAAGCTGCATGCAAATTCCGGTGCAAAAAAAAGCCGGACATTAGAAAATGTCCAGCCTAATATGTGCAAAAAAGACTTAAACGTCAGTATTACTGACAACGGCAAAATTTTTAAAAACTCTTTTGCAATGACGTTAACCGAATAACGCCTGTCTTAGATCAAATGCGTGTATATTCACACGAAAAGTTGTTGCTGATCTCACCCAACTAAACTTATCATTTTCACCAAAACTTCCCTTTGCTTATAGATTTCCCCCGATTTTTCGGGTCACAAAGGTGGGAATCTGCCCACTCTTTCCAACGCTGATTCTATTGAATTCGCATTCAAACTTTATCCAATTTCGCGCTGATAAATAAATGCCATGTCTTAAATTGTACGTTATTAGCGATACATTATCCGCTGTCAAAATAATTCGGGAGTTTTAAGTTGCAATAAAACATATAACTTAAAACCCGCAGTGTGTAATCAATAAATGACGAATCAGTATGATGCCCAAAGCCGAAAACATAGATGCTTATATCGAACAGTTTCCTGCCGATGTACAAAAGCAATTGCAGCGGTTACGCAGACTCGTTAAAAAGTCGGCGCCGAAAGCGGAAGAAACCATTAGTTACGGCATGCCTGCCTTCCGCCAAAACAGAGTCTTGGTTTATTTTGCAGGATATAAAAACCATATCGGGTTTTATCCGACCGGTTCGGGAATTAAAAAATTCGCAAAAGAGATTCAGGGATACGTACATTCGAAAGGTGCCGTACAATTCCCCATCGACGCGCCGTTGCCTGCTGACCTGATTAAATCGATCGTTGTTTTTCGCGTAGCGGAAGACAATGCTGTCGCCGACTTGAAAAAACAGAAGCAACAAACAATCATTACGGACAAAAATTTTGCAGCAGGTCTGTCTGCGCCGGCACAACGCGCACTGGTTTATGCTGGCATCAAGACAATCAGGCAACTGGCAAAATGGTCGGAGGCTGATTTATTGAAACTCCACGGACTGGGGCCGAGTGCCATGCCAAAAATAAAAAGCCTGCTCGCGGAGCGTGGATTAGCGCTGAAGGACCGCTGATTTCACCTTGATGCTACAGTCAATTTGCGGCACGCTGTATAGTTCAGATCAGGGACGCGAGCAACGGCTACTTTCCGGATGCGCGCTTACCGTAAAGACGACCAGGTTAAAATATATTCCCAACACCGCTTCCGGTCGTTTTGACGGTTGACTTTACCATGGTATGATTTTTCTAACTTCACGATGGCATTGCCGCTGATTATTTAACGTTCGGATATGGAACAGCTCAGCTTTTTTGAACACAACGAAAATGACCTCAGCGTACTGGCTGATGTGCTGGATTACCTGCCGGCCATGTTTACCAAAGCAGAAAGCAACCAATACCTCGAACATTTCATTCATACCGTACCCTGGCAGCAACGATCCGTATTAATGTACGGAAAGGAAGTAATTACGCCGAGGCTTACAGCCTGGTATGGCGATGTGGACGCTGACTACTCAATTTCTGGCACTGGTGCATCGCCGCTTCCCTGGACAGATGAGCTATTGACGATCCGCGAAAAAATAGCGGTGCAATCGGGTTTCAACTTCAATACCGTTTTGCTCAATTATTATCGTGACGGCAACGATTCGGTAAGCTGGCATGATGATCAGGACAATATTCCGGGAAGAAACCAGATAGTTGCTTCTGTCAGTTTCGGCCAAGAGCGTCTGTTTGACATCCGTCAGAAAAAAAATCATGCGGTCAAATACTCGATTCCGTTACCCAGTGGGTCTTATCTGTTGATGAAAGGGCGTTTCCAGGACGACTGGCAGCACCGGATTGCGAAATCCGCACATGCCATGAAACCCAGGGTGAACCTTACGTTCAGAATCAGCAATACCCGTGTTATACCAAACAAACACTCCTCCTAAACAAAACTATTATCCATGAGCCAGAATGTAGCAGACCAGATCGTAACCATGCTGGTGGCCGCCGGAGTCAAAAGAATTTATGCCGTAACGGGCGATAGCCTGAACCATCTTAACGATGCGGTCAAAAGAAACGGCCAGATCAAATGGATGCACGTGCGCCACGAAGAAGCGGGCGCCTATGCCGCTGCTGCGGAAGCAGAGCTGCTAGGAATCGGCTGCTGCGCCGGCAGCGCAGGTCCGGGACATGTGCATCTGATCAACGGGCTTTACGACGCGCATCGCTCCAACGTGCCGGTAATTGCCATTGCAGCCACGATCAACACCAACGAAATGGGCACCGAATATTTTCAGGGCACCAATACTATCAAATTATTCGACGATTGCAGTCTCTACAATCAACTGATCACCACACCTGTGCAAGCCCCTCATATGTTGCAGACAGCCTTACAACATGCCATTCACAGAAAAGGCGTAGCTGTGATCGGCTTGCCGGGCGATGTTTCTGCAGAGAAAGCGCATGAAATAGAAACCGCAACGCATGTGTACCGTACCAATAGCCTGTTGCGACCGGCCGCGCAGGAACTGAACGATCTTGCAGGCTTTCTCAACGAAACCAAAAAGATTGTCATCTTTACCGGTATCGGTGCGGCAGATGCACACGATGAAGTAGTGGCGCTTGCACAAAAGCTGCAAGCGCCGGTTGGCTACTCTTTCCGTGGTAAAATGAGTATGCAATATGATAATCCGAATGAAATCGGCATGACCGGGCTACTGGGTTTGCCTTCTGCTTACCATGCCATGCATGAAGCCGATTTGTTGCTCCTGCTCGGTACCGACTTCCCGTATAGTCAATTCATGCCCACCGATAATAAAATCATCCAGATCGATGAATTTCCGGAAAAGTTGGGACGCCGTGCCAAACTATATATGGGCCTGCACGGCAAAGTAAAAGATACGCTGGAAGCATTATTGCCCCTGATCACACAAAAAGAGGACGATGATTTTCTGCAGACGGAGCTGAAGATCTATGGGATGATCAACGACCGGTTGCAAACATTTGCAAAACAGCCGGGCGAGACCGACAAAATAGAACCCGAACATGTGGCAGCGATGCTCAACGAAATGGCCACAGGCGATGCCATCTTTACGCTCGACACCGGCATGTGCTGCGTCTGGGGCGCACGTTACCTGCATGCCACCGGCTTTCGTAAAACGTTGGGTTCGTTTAATCACGGTTCTATGGCCAACGCAATGCCGATGGCGATCGGGGCACAGGCTGCATATCCGGGTCGGCAGGTCATCGCATTTTGCGGAGACGGCGGCATATCTATGCTTCTGGGCGACCTCGCGACCATCCAGCAATATCGTCTTCCGGTAAAACTGATTGTGTTTAATAACCGTGCATTGGGCATGGTAAAGCTGGAAATGGAAGTACAGGGACTGCCGGATAATGAGACTGACATGGTCAATCCTGATTTTGCCCTGGTGGCGCAAGCCATGGGTTTTACAGGTATCAACGTGCACGACCCCTCGGGGTTAAAAGCCGCACTGGAAACCGCGTTTAACACAGACGGCCCCGTTTTGGTCAATATATTCACCAATGCCGATTCATTGGCTATGCCCCCAAAATTGGAATGGGAACAAGCTAAAGGATTTGCAATGTCGATGACTAAAATGATGCTTACCGGTCGTATGGACGAGGTGATGAACATTATCCGCACCAACTATAAGCACTTGCGGGAAATTTTATAGCCGGCCGATCCAGGACAGATTTCAGTTGAACGTTCTAAGTTGCAGGTTTTAAGTTTTTTCGGTTTTGATGGTCTGGCTTTGAAAATAATACATCAGCCATGGTATGATAATAGTATCATTTCCCCAAAAAGAAACCATGGAAGGAAAACTGAAAGGCAAAAATGTTGCCATCATCGCGACAAACGGCGTAGAGCAATCTGAATTTGAAGAACCACTGAAGGCATTGCAGAAAGCCGAAGCCAACATAAAGATCATTTCGCTGAAAGCGGCGCCATTTAAAACCTGGAAAGAAAAAGACTGGAGTGATAGCCACAATGCAGACCTGGCGATCGATCAGGCGAGCAGCAGTGATTATGACGCTGTGGTTTTGCCCGGCGGTGTCATTAACGCAGATACTTTGCGCGCCAACCAGGATGTAGTCAATTTCGTAAAAGATTTTTTGGATGCGGGCAAACCTGTTGCCGCCATTTGTCATGCCCCGTGGATATTGATTGAAACAGGTGCAGTAAAGGGCCGCCAACTTACTTCTTACCACTCGCTGCAAACCGATCTTACCAATGCCGGCGCTTCCTGGACGGACGAAGAAGTTGTTACGGACAATGGTCTGGTAACCAGCAGAACTCCTAAAGATCTGCCTGCATTTTGCAAGAAAATGGTGGAAGAGATTAGTGAGGGGAAACACGCATGATTTGAGATGTACCAACCAGTCCGGGTGTCTGTCGCGGCACGGTATTTTAAATGATTCAGGCACCAAATCGATTACTATGAAAAACATTCTTGCAACTACAGGTATCTTGCTCAGCGTCTTGCTGTATGGGACATCCTGTAATCCATCCAATCACGCCGACCATTCAACGGTCACAGATACGGCCATGAATACACCGCCCCCTATGGGCGATACCGCAATAATACCTCCGGCAGACACCATTGTACCACGCAGTAATATCAACAGCGACACACCGATGCAGGCTCAATAAATTTTGTTACAGATAAAGAGGACAGTGATGAAAAAGGGACCGACATCATTTAACGAAGCAATGCAAACCAGAGACCATTATGAATATCTCATTGGCAATGTAGCGGAAGGCCCAAATGGTACGCGGCATATTATTGAAAATATAATAGTGGCGCCGAAGAACATGCTGGGAGACTCACTTTTGTATCATTATCAGTTGCAGGGTCAAAACAGCAAAGCGCTGTTACGCTTTTATTCTTATCACGACTATGCGGTGGTAGGCATTGTGAAGGAAGAAAAACAAAACGGCAGCATCAGTTATTATTATAGGCCTTTGGTGGCGCTCGCTCATTTTCTTTCGCCGGAAACAACGGCCTGAGGATACGATCAGCTTAGCTTGCGATATTGGTAGTGGCCTTTGATGTATAAATTAAGGTAAGTCCCCTTCGACTGAGCTGCACGCATGGCGTCGTATGCTTGCTGCGGCACGTTCAGGTATTCGTAGACGTTTCCCGACAAGAAAATTACCCGTAATATTTGTTTTTCGGGGTTATACTCCATTCGTGCAATAACGGAAGAAGGCATAATCGGTTCGTAAAAAAATCTTGCCCGCAATGAACATCAATAATAACGAAAATATGTTCACCCTGCTACACAGAAAAAGGCCTGCCACCCAATGTGGCAGGCCTTCGCTATAAAAACTTAAATCTAATTATTAATCCGCTTGCACACCGGAAGAAGCTTCATTTCTGATTGCTACCACTCCGTCGAACACATCGATCAGTACAGGTTTTGCTTTGTCGATATCACCGGCAATGATCTTTTTACTGAGTTGGTTGATGATATCTTTCTGGATCACACGTTTCAGCGGACGGGCGCCATATTGCGGATCAAACCCGCGTTGCACCAGGTAATCGAGCGCATAATCCGTAAACTGCAGATCGATACCCTGACCGGCCAGCTGCGATTTCAAATGTTCGAGCTGAATGCGGATGATGCCTTTGATCTCTTTCTTCAGCAGCGGGTGGAACATGATCACATCGTCTACCCTATTCAGAAATTCGGGGCGCAAAGATTGTTTCAGCAAATCCATCACTTGCTCTTTCGTTGCGTCTACCACTTCGTCGATGTCTTTGTCTTTGAGATCCGCAAAATTTTCCTGGATAATATGGCTGCCCATATTGCTGGTCATAATAATGATGGTATTCTTGAAGTTCACCACACGACCTTTGTTATCGGTCAGACGGCCATCGTCCAGCACTTGCAACAATACATTGAATGTATCGGGATGCGCTTTTTCAATTTCATCGAGCAGTACCACAGAGTATGGTTTACGACGTACAGCTTCCGTAAGTTGACCGCCTTCATCATAACCCACATATCCCGGAGGCGCACCTACCAGGCGGCTCACACTGTGTTTTTCCTGGTATTCGCTCATATCAATACGCGTCATCATGCTGTCATCGTCAAATAAAACTTCGGCAAGTGCTTTCGCCAGCTCTGTTTTACCTACACCCGTTGTACCGAGGAAGATAAACGAACCGATCGGACGTCTTGGGTCTTGCAAGCCGGCACGGCCACGACGAATCGCATCGGAAACCGCTTCAATTGCTTCTTCCTGTCCCACTACTCTTTTATGCAACTCTTCTTCCAGGTGCAGCAATTTTTCACGTTCGCTTTGTAGCATTCGCTGAACCGGGATACCGGTGGCCTTTGCTACATTTTCTGCTATGTCTTCCCCATCTACTTCTTCCTTCAGCAAACGTTTATGCTGCGTATCCATTTCATCAAGCTGCTTACTAAATTCCGCAACCTTTGTTTCTTCTTCCTTTACCTTGCCATAGCGGATCTCAGCCACTCGTCCATAATCGCCTTCCCGTTCTGCTTTTTCAGCTTCCTGTTTCAGGTGTTCAATTGTATTCTTTGCTTTGTTGATCTGATCTACAATTTCTTTTTCTTCCAGCCATTTTGCTTTCAAGGTATCGCGCTCTACGGTGAGCATAGAAATATCCTGACCTAATTCTCTTAATTTTTCTTCGTCGTTTTCACGTTTAATTGCTTCCCGTTCAATTTCGAGCTGACGGATACGGCGTTCCAATTCATCGAGCTCCTCCGGCATAGAATTCATTTCCAGCTTAAGTTTCGCCGCACTTTCATCGATCAGGTCAATCGCCTTATCCGGTAAAAAACGATCGGTAATATACCGGTGCGATAATTCTACTGCTGCAATGATTGCTTCGTCTTTGATACGCACCTGGTGGTGGTTTTCATAACGATCCTTCAGGCCGCGAAGAATGGAAATAGCGTCTTCTGGTGTCGGTTCGTCCACAAACACTTTCTGGAAACGACGTTCCAAAGCCTTATCCTTTTCAAAGTATTTCTGGTATTCATTCAGTGTAGTAGCACCGATGGCACGAAGTTCGCCACGAGCCAGCGCCGGTTTCAGAATGTTAGCTGCATCCATAGCACCTTCCATAGCGCCCGCGCCAATCAGCGTATGAATCTCATCAATAAATAAAATGATCTCACCATTGCTTTCGCTTACTTCTTTCACAACTGCCTTTAAGCGTTCTTCAAACTCACCGCGATATTTTGCACCAGCCATAAGAGCACCCATATCGAGCGCGAAAATGACCTTGCTTTTCAGGTTATCGGGCACATCACCATTAATGATACGATGCGCCAGCCCCTCTACAATCGCCGTTTTACCAACACCCGGTTCACCCACCAGGATCGGGTTGTTTTTTGAACGGCGGGAGAGTATATGCAACGTACGACGAATCTCCTCATCACGGCCGATTACCGGATCGAGCTTGCCAGTTCGGGCCAGTTCATTGAGATTTTTCGAATAGCGTTGCAGCGAATTATATTGATTTTCGGAAGTCTGCGAACTCACCGTGCTGCCCTTACGTAATTCTTTGATTGCTGCAATCAGGCCTTTTTCCGTAAGCCCGGCATCTTTCAGCAGTTTAGATGTGTCATCGTTGGTTTGCAGAATGCCGATCAGCAAATGCTCTACCGTAACGAACTCGTCGCCAAATTCTTTCAGCGAAGCGCCCGCACGCAGCAATACATTATTGGCATCACGACTAATATTTTGAGCAGGCTCGCCATTGGGCATTTTCGGCAAACGGCTGATCGCTTCCTGGAGTTTGGTTTCTACAAAATTCAGGTTTACGTTATTTTTCTTCAGCAGATAGGAAATCGGCGCATCCTGATCGTCCAGCAATGCCTGGAGCAAGTGTGCCGATTCTATATTCGGGTTTTGATTGTTGAAGGCAATTTGTTGTGCCTGTTGCAGTATTTCCTGCGCTTTGATCGTGAAATTATTCAAATTCATAGTTGTGTCGGTTTTCCTTTTTAACTAATAGGCATAAAAAACGTTCCAAATAAATCTGAAGGCAGAAATGTCACCTAAAATTACGGGAAAATGCCACTACGGCGTACAAACAAAAGCTGTTCTGTATATTTTTCAGGACAATTTGTTCCTGTCCGCCAAGCTGGCAATGGGAGTCGATACGAAGCTTGGCAGCACAGTTGCAACAACGCCTCATCGGCAACCGTCTGAACCCCGGAGTAATCGGGTGAAGACTGCCTTTTTTTGCTTACTTTTTTGTGCAAGCAAAAAAGTAAGAATCAGGTCTAGCAAAAAACAAAAAGCGGCCTCCACACAACATGGAGCCCGCTTTTCCCAAACTATTTATGATAATTAGTTGGCGCTTGCTTTAACAAATTCTACCGCAGCGTGAATTTTTACTTCATCGCTTACCACAAGACCACCCGCTTCTGTAACTGCATGCCATTGCAGACCAAAATCTTTACGGTTGATTTTACCGTTGATTTCAAAACCGGCACGCTCATTGCCCCAAGGGTCTTTTGCAAAACCACCGAATTCCACGTTCAATTTTACAGGTTTAGTTACACCACGCATTGTCAGGTCTCCATTCAGTACATAGTCTTCGTCATTTACTTTTTCAAGTTTAGTACCCTTAAAAGTAAGTTGCGGATGACTAGCCGCGTCGAAGAAATCAGCTGATTTCAGGTGCTCGTCGCGTTGTTCGTTTTTAGTATCTACAGAAGCTACATCTGCAGAGAAGCTGATTGCTGCCGTGGTCAGATCTTCGCCTTCGGTTTCTACGTTCGCATCAAAGTTTTTGAAGTGACCGGTAACGGACGAAATCATCAGATGTTTTACTTTAAAAGAGATTTCAGAGTGGCTGGCATCTAATGCCCATTTAATTGTTGCCATTTTATTTTGTTTTTTTATGGTGTTTTAATAATTAAGACGATGTTTTAAAGATCAACCCGGCGCATTTTTTCCAACAGTTCATTAAGCGCTGCTGCATCTTCTTCGGTGATATCAATGACTTCATTTGTCATTTCGGCCACCTCTTTATTGGTTTTTTCCAGCACCTGGATTCCTTTCTCCGTAAGCTGTACCATAGTTTCACGTTTATCCTCCTCGGAGGTATACCGTTTCACCAGCTTTTTTATTACTAACCGATCAATAATACGGGGCACGTTAGAACTTTTTTCGATCATGCGCGAACCAATATCTTTTACACACATTGCTTTGGGATCGGAACCTTTGAGTATACGAAGGACGTTAAACTGCTCTGCAGTCAGCCCCGACTCTTTTAGTGCCTGGCTTATATGCGACTTCATCCAGTAAGCCGTGTACATAATGTTCAGGCTGGCTTTATGGCGTTCACTTTGAAAACGGGTTGTTTTTAATGCTTCTTCGAGTTTCACAATGCAAATATATGTACATACATGCATTATTCAAATCAATTTCAACTATAGCCACATTAAATATATATTATAATTGGGAAACTACCTATTTATTTCAGGTAAGGGGCATCAAACACGTGTTAGTGATGGACCATTAATCGAAAATTCTGCGCCTGTTGTCCCCGGCCATTTACCCGCAACAGATAAATACCCGGTGGCAGATCTGCAGTAGAAAAAGTATTAGTGCCGGCGTGCAATCTACCGCTCATCATTTCCTTTCCTTCAATCGAATAAATAACGATTTCGTCAAAAGCATCTTCCCTGTTTTCAATATGGACAAATACGCCCGCTGGATTTGGATAAACGGCAATACCATGCGCTGTATTTAGGCTATGCACCGCCGCAGGATTCGTATTGCCTGCATCTTTCAATACATACTGTGTGCGAACCGGGAAATGGTCTGAAACATCGTAATTATAATTACTTACCCAGCTCTTTACTTCGTTACGGAGGGAATAAGCGCTGTTTGCCACATAATATTCAACCATCGAATTGCTGGCAAAAACATGATCGATCAGGCTGGTATAACCATCAATAGAAATAGCCCCTGCCTTTGAAATACCCAATGTTAGCGCATGGTAGTGTGCACTGTCGGTTAGCATATAGCTATAATTACTCACCGGCGTATTGCTGCAGATCGTTTGGTCGAGATCATCATTATAGTCACCGAGCAATAGAAATGCCGTATTCACGAAATAATGGTCCAGCGTATCTTTCAGCTCGCGGCAAGCGGCAATACGGCGGTTGCAGGCATCATTGTCGGCATCTGCTTTGGCGTGCATCACCATAAACGTGATGTTGTACCACGCACTGTCTTTGCCCAGGACTTCTGCATTCACCTGGAATGGCAACCTTCCGCTGGAGAAATTATAATACGCATTACTGCTGCTGCCCATCATCCGGCGAGTGGTAATGTTCCGCACCATCGATTTGCGATAAATGAAACCCAATTTCTGAGCGCTGGCATAGTCGGGATCGGACGTGCTGTTTGCAAAACTGCCGAAGGTAGCAACCACATAGTCGTAATTGCCATTGATGGTATGCGCCAGGCTGGCAAATGAATCTACATCGACTACTTCACAGATCGCATATATATCTGCATTCAGCTTGTTCATAATGGTCCTTACCTTGCTTACCTGCTTATAAGGCGTATTGTGATTCGGGTCGGCAAAATAGCGGAGATTCCAGTTTACCACATCCAGGGTATCTGAATAAGGTACTTGTGCTTTGCTATAATTAATAAGAGTTACACAGGCTATTATCGCGAGGAAAAATCTATTCATAAGAATCAAAATTAAAGGGTCTGCCGACGCGATGACTCAATTTACAAAAACATAATACTGCCGCCGTTATACGCACTGAAGAGGCGGCACTTCCGGCGCGATCCATGATATTAAATGAACACCGGACAGTTGTCATTTCTCACAATCGGCTACTCGCTACTAACCGTTTAATTTATTACCCGACCAGCCTATTCCACCCCGACAGCCCCGTTTTCTATGAATTTAGCGGAAAAGCCATTATTTTCGGCCTCAAAATCATTTCCTAGATGCATCTGATCCAACAGATATTTTTCATTATATGTGCCGGTGTAGCAATTTACCTTTTTGCAAAAAAAGTAGGTTCCATCCGCCGAAATATCCTCCTTGGCCGCGATGAAGACCTGAATGACAATCCAGGCGCGCGTTGGAAAAACATGGCCTTGTTGGCGCTGGGCCAGAAAAAAATGTTTAAAAAGCCCATCCCTGCCCTGCTGCACATTGCCGTATATGTCGGCTTTATCATCATCAATATCGAAGTTGCAGAGATCATTCTCGATGGTATTTTAGGCAAACACCGTTTGTTTGCACCGTTTCTGGGTCCTGTATATGGTTACCTGATCGGTTTTTTTGAGATCCTGGCGGTGCTGGTGCTGGTTTCCTGTGCCATCTTCCTGGTTCGTCGAAATATTTTACATGTACGCCGCTTATGGATGAAAGAACTGAACGGCTGGCCTAAAAGCGATGCTAATTATATCCTGATCACAGAAATTGTACTCATGAGCCTGTTGCTCACCATGAATGCCGCCGACCAGGTTTTGCAGGCGCGTGGTGCGGAACACTACCTGGCCACCGCTCCTTTCTGGGTAAGCAGTCACCTTACCGGTTTGTTAGACGGTATGTCAACCGGTGCTTTGATCGGCCTGGAGCGTACGTGCTGGTGGTTGCATATCATCGGTATTCTGGCATTCCTTAATTACTTGCCTTATTCCAAGCACTTCCATATCATTCTCGCGTTTCCCAATGCTTATTATACACGCCTGATTCCTCAGGGTGAAATGAAAAACATGAAGGAAATTCAGAATGAAGTCTTGTACATGATGCAACCGGAATTGGCGCCGGCACCAGTAGAAGGTGCACCTGCCCAGCAACGTTTTGGTGCGAAGGATGTGCAGGATCTGAGCTGGAAAAACCTGCTCGACGCTTATTCCTGTACTGAGTGTGGTCGCTGTACCGCTTCCTGCCCTGCAAATCTGACCGGCAAAAAACTGTCGCCACGTAAGATTATGATGGACACGCGCGACCGTCTGGAAGAGGTAGGCCGCAACATCGATAAAAACAAAGAATTCCAGGACGACGGTAAATCGCTCGTTCATGATTATATCACGGTAGAAGAACTGCGTGCCTGCACGACCTGTAATGCCTGTGTAGAAGCCTGTCCGGTAGGCATCGAACCATTATCGATCATCAACCAGCTGCGCCGCTACCTCGTAATGGAAGAAAGTAACAGCCCGCAGGAATGGAACCTCATGTTTGGTAATATCGAAAACAATATGGCGCCGTGGAAATTCAGCCCGGATGAAAGAGATAAATGGGCGGAGGAGCTTGCAGGAAGCTAGATGCCAGAGGTTAGAGCGAAGTCGAAGCAAACCACTCGCAAATTTGACATTTCACGTTTGACGTTTCACAAACATGCACCATTCCCTATCGCTTTTAGTTTTTGAATTTTGACTTTTTAATTTTTTAAGAGATGCATATAAAATCAATGGCCGAATACGCTGCTAACGGTGAAATGCCGGAGGTACTTTTCTGGGTAGGTTGTGCCGGTAGTTTCGACCAGCGCGCCCAACGTATTACCAAGGCTTTTGCAACTATATTAGATAAAGTGGGCGTGAAATTTGCCATTCTTGGTAAAGAGGAAATGTGTACGGGAGACCCAGCAAGGCGCGCCGGCAATGAGTTTTTATTCCAGATGATGGCATACAACAATATCCAGGTAATGAACGGATATGGCGTACAGAAGATCGTAACGGCTTGCCCACACTGTTTCAATATTCTGAAAAATGAATATCCGGCACTGGGCGGCAACTATGAAGTGATCCATCATACAACTTTCCTGCAGCAGCTCATCAATGACGGGCGTGTGCGGCTGAAAGAGGCCGGCGGCTTCAAAGGCAAGAAAATCACGTACCACGACAGCTGCTACCTGGGTCGTGCCAATAATATCTACGAAGCACCACGCGCGGTACTGGAAGCGCTGGATGTAGAACTCGTAGAAATGAAACGCTGCCGTACCAACGGTCTTTGCTGTGGCGCAGGCGGTGCTCAAATGTTTAAAGAAGAAGAAGCCGGCGACACCCGCGTAAACTGGGACCGTACAGCCGAGGCTATTGACACCGGTGCAAAAGTAATCGCTGCTAACTGTCCTTTCTGTACCACTATGCTTGTAGATGGCGTGAAAAAACAAGAAAAAGAAGACGACGTAGCGGTACTGGATATTGCCGAAATGGTGGCACAGTCGCTCGCGGACTAACAATAGATTTACTGATCGCTGATGTCGGATGTCTGATTTGTACTTGGCAAACCAAACGTCGGGCATCAGCGATTTTCGTTCTCCGTTGTAATTGCTCACGACGACACTACACCAACATATGCTAATAGCGTTGGCACCTTGCTTTGCTTGAAGGATCGGCACCGTCGCCAATGTGTTTTGACTTTTGAATTTTGACTTTCTATTTTTTTTGATTTGAAATCCCTTCCTCAAAATAGCGGCAGCCAGCCCGAATGGGACAGTAATCTGATCAAGGATCTTTCCTTTATCAAGAAAAACCTGCGCTACCCGATCAATAAAAAGCAATTGCTGCCGGGCATCTTTCTGCTGGTATTAATGCTTTGTTTTCTGCTGACGATCTTACTGATGATGCAACGCAAACACGGCACTGGCGATTTCGTCATCATCGGATTACAAATTATCATCGCAGCGATCATAATTCGCCGCACATTCGAGTCGCTGAAATTTATTGCCATTGCTACGCCGTTTGTATTAGCGGACAATATCAAAACCTTGCATGATTTCCTGGAAGGCCAACACCTGGTTGTATTCCGCCACCCGGAGGCCCCCGAAGTATTCCAGATTATCAGTCGCAATATCGACGCGTTTAAAGATGTACGGGAAATCCTGGTATTTATTGCCGATGATCACCGCATACTCATCAACAGTCATTTCACTTCGTCTACCCAAAATATGGCAAAGCACCATAGGCAAATGGGTCAAATGCTGAGCGATTATATTAAAGGGCAAGAAGGAAAAACGCCGTCGCAGTTCCGGCCAAAGATTGGAAAGAACCGCTGATAATCCCCTCCGTTTAAGCACAGGGCGACAGAAAATGGCCGGATGGTTCAAAGCCGTCTGACCATTTTTTGCGGGCAGTGAGCTACCAAATAAAATAATATCGCAAAAAACAAAAACCCGCAGGGCTCACCTGCGGGTTCTCTATTTCTTATTCAATATTCGTTTTTATAAAAATGAGGTCATTGACCATTCAACAAAATTAGTCCGCTTTCACTAACATCATTTCCTTGATATCGCCAATAATACGTTTCGCAATATTGTTGGCGGTTGTTTCGTTAACGCTTTCAGCGTAGATACGGATGATCGGTTCTGTGTTCGACGTACGGAGATGCACCCAGTCTTTGTCAAACTCGATACGCAGTCCGTCCTCGGTATTGATCGGTTGTTTTTTGTACTTCTTCATGATCTGTTCGAAGATATGTTGTACATCTACCGCTTCGTCCAGTTCAATTTTATTTTTTGAAATGATATAATCAGGATACGTACTACGCAGGTTTTTTACAGTCTTGCCTGATTTCGCCAGATGCGTAAGGAAAAGCGCAATACCGATCAGTGCGTCGCGGCCGTAATGCAATTCCGGCACAATAACACCGCCATTTCCTTCTCCACCGATTACGGCATTTACTTCTTTCATTTTCTTTACCACATTCACCTCGCCTACTGCACTCGGATAGTAGCTGCCACCGTGCTTTTCGGTTACATCTCTCAATGCGCGCGTAGAAGAAAGGTTCGATACCGTGTTGCCTTTTTTATGGGAAAGTACATAGTCGGCAATAGCCACCAGTGTATATTCTTCGCCAAACAGGCTACCATCTTCGCAAACAAAACACAGACGGTCTACATCCGGGTCCACGGCAATACCGAGGTGTGCGTTTTTCTTTTCCACCACACTGCATAATTCGCGCAGATGCTCCGGCAGTGGTTCCGGATTATGCGCAAACTTGCCGTTCACTTCTTCGTTGATTACAATAATATCGTCAACACCCAGAGCTTTCAGCAACATCGGCACATAGATAGCGCCTGTACTATTTACCGGATCTACTACTATTTTAAATTCTTTTTTGCGGATTGCCGCTACGTCAACGAGGGGGTGTGCCAGGATAGCATCGATGTGCTTCTGACCCATTGTCTCGTCTTCCGTCAGTTTTCCGAGTTTGTTTACATCTGCAAAATCCATCTCAGATTTTTCAGCGTATTCCAATATCCATTTTCCCGCCTCTGCATCCAGGAATTCGCCGGCTGCATTCAGCAGTTTGAGCGCATTCCATTCTTTAGGATTGTGGCTGGCCGTAAGGATAATACCGCCTGCTGCGGTTTCTGTTTTCACTGCCATCTCAACGGTTGGCGTTGTACTCAGGCCAAGGTCTATAATGTCGAAACCCATGCCCTGCAGCGTTGCCACAACGAGATTGCGTACCATCGGACCGGAAATGCGTCCGTCGCGGCCGATGATAATCTTTTTATTCTCTCCTTGCTGCGCGATCCATGCGCCATATGCAGTCGTGAATTTTACAATGTCGATCGGTGTAAGCGCGGTACCGGGTTTTCCGCCAATAGTTCCTCTGATTCCTGAAATCGATTTGATAAGTGCCATATAAACTATACTACCGTGCGAAGATAAGCGTTTAATGTCCTCCTGTGAGTCGTATTCTACAATTAACATAGAATTTTAGTCAAAACCATCTTTCCTTACATATAACACAGGGGAAAGCTATTATATAACAACATTTTAGCATTTTGAACCTTTTTCCACATCTTTTAATTCCCCGTCATTACCGTACTTTGCCGCTTTAAATCTGACCATTTTTATGCAATCACACACCCGATTTTTGCTCCGTTTTTTCCTGGCGGGCTCATTGACTTTTGCAGGCGCTACTACGTTTGCACAAGATTTGAACGCTACCTTACCGACCGACCCTCATTTGCTTACCGGCAAATTTGCCAATGGTCTTACCTATTATGTACGTCCCAATCAAAAACCAGAAAAGAAAGTAGAACTGCGCCTGGTGGTAAAAGCAGGTTCTATCCTGGAAGACAACGACCAGCAAGGACTGGCGCATTTCATGGAACACATGAATTTTAACGGCACCAAAAATTTTCAGAAAAACGAACTCGTTAATTACCTGCAATCGATCGGCGTGGAATTTGGTGCGGATCTGAACGCTTACACCGCTTTCGACCAAACGGTTTACATACTGCCTATCCCAACCGATAAACCTGGCAATCTCGAGAAGGGTTTCCAGATTATTGAAGACTGGGCACATAATGCACTGCTTACCGACAAAGATATTGATGACGAAAGAGGTGTGGTACTGGAAGAAAGCCGTTTAGGCAAGGGTGCCGATGACCGGATGCTGAAAAAGTATTTTCCGAAATATGCGGCAGGCACAAAATATGCCGAACGTTTGCCGATTGGTAAGGATTCGATCCTGAAGAGCTTCAAATATGAAACGATACGCCGTTTTTACAAAGACTGGTATCGCCCGGATCTGCAGGCGGTAGCCGTTGTTGGCGATATAGACACCGCTACTGCCATGAAACTGCTGCGTACTCATTTTGCCACACTGATCAATCCTAAAAACGAAAAGCCTCGCAACTATATCAGTGTAGCGGCACGTACAAAATCAGATGCGATGGTCGTAACCGATAAGGAAGCCACCAGTTCTGATCTGCAGATCATGTTTTCGCATACCAAAAAAATGGTAGAGAAAACCGTAAGTGACTATCGTACCAATATGGTGCGTGCGTTGGCGCTGCAAATGCTCAACCGTCGTTTTAGCGATCTGTCGCAAAGCAGTAATCCACCGTTTCTGTATGCGGGCGCTGGTTTCGACAACCTGATTCAGGGTTATGAAAGCTTTACGGTCAACGCAGGATTTGGCGCCGACGGTCCGGATAAAGCTATGAAAGCCGTAACGGCAGAATTGATCCGTGCAAAGAAATTCGGCTTTACGGAAAGCGAATTGGAACTGGCGAAAAAAGAGATGATAAGTGGGATGGACAAGCTTTATAACGAACGCAAAACTACCAACAGCGATAGTTATATCAATGAGTACACACGCAATTTCCTGGATGCCGAACCGGTACCTGGCATCGAAAACGAGTACCAATATTATAAAAACCTGCTGCCGGGCATTCAGCTGGCTGAAGTAAGCAAACAGCCGGCTCAATGGATGCAGCAAATGAATACGTTTACCCTAATCACGGCGCCGGAAAAAGCGGATGTAAAGCTGCCGGACGACGCGGCCCTGCTGGCCATGACTAAAGCAGGTCTCAACCAGGATGTAGCAGCAAAGGCAGAAGAAAAAGTAGCCAGCAGCCTGATGACCACAATCCCGAAACCGAGTAAAGTAGTTTCCACGCAAAAAGAAGACGGGCTTGATGCAACTACTTATACCTTGAGTAACGGTATTAAAGTAACCATCAAACCGACCGATTTCAAAAGTGACGAAATTATTTTGAAAGGCGTGAAGCAAGGTGGTACCGGCAGTTATGGTGTAGCAGACAAACAAAATGCTGCGTTTATTACAGACATTATCGAAGAAATGGGTATCGGAGATTTTTCGCCAACCGACCTTGAAAAGATCCTGGCGGGAAAAACGGTAAGCATCAGCTCCGACATGACGGATATTGAAGATGTGCTTTCCGGCGGCAGCAGTATCAAAGATTTTGAAACACTGATGCAGCTAACTTACCTCTATATCATGCATCCGAGAAAAGATGAAGCGTTGTTCAACGCGTTTAAAGAGAAACAGAAACAGCAGCTGCAATTTCTTTCCGCCAACCCAAGAGTGGCTTTTGCAGATACAATGATCAAAACACTATACAATAATAATCCGCTGGCGAAGATTGCCATTCCTACGGTGCAGGATATCGACAAGGTGAACCTCGACCGCGCGCTGGAAATTTACAAAGCGGAATTTATGCCCGCCGATGGTTATCATTTCTTTATTGTCGGCAATGTGGATGCGCAAAAAGTAATTCCGTTGCTGGAAACCTACCTGGGCAGTATTCCATTGCAGAATAAAACAACAGCTTATAAAGACAATGGTGTTCGTCCGATCAGCGGCGAGCATACGCTGAAATTTAAGAAAGGCAGCGAAAAGCAAAGCCTGATCATTGCGCAATACTATGGTGAAATGCCTTATTCCGATGACCTGGCATTAAAGGCACAGGCATTGTCGGAAGTCCTGAACATTAAAGTAGTAGAGAACCTGCGTGAAAAGCTGGGCGCTATTTATGGTGGCGGTTTTAACGCTAACGTAAACAGACTGCCTTATCAACGCTACTCTATCGGCATGCAATTGCCTTGTGGTCCGGAAAATGTAGATAAGCTGCTCGCTGCGGCCAATGAGGAAATCAAAGAGTTAAAAGAAAAAGGTCCGGATCAGAAAGACCTGGACAAGGTAAAAGCAACCTGGCATGAACAACACCGTACGGCGATAAAGGAAAATAAATACTGGATGGGCAGTCTGGAAAGTATCCTGTTTTGGGGTAAAGACAAAAATACCATCCTCCAGTACGATAGCCGTGTCGATAAGCTGACCCCTGTCGATATTCAGCAAACGGCACAACAATTGTTTAATGGTAAAAACCAGTTTACAGCAATACTTTATCCGGAGGGTTAATGCAGTTGTAATAGTTTAAAAATGTAAACAGGAAAGCTGGCTCGTGTAGCCAGCTTTCCTGTTTATGGGTATTATTCCGATTTAGCGCAGGCAGACAGAAAGCAGTCTATTAAACTGTTTACCCCGATACAAAGGATGATTTATATCAGGTTTAACTGAATAGGTTTGTAAAACATGGCAATCTGCGTAAATTTGGACAAATAAGCCGAAAATGCCACATTATTATTCGCTCGGAAATATCCCGCACAAGCGTCATACGCAGTTCCGCAAACCGGATGGCGGATTATACGCAGAGCAGCTGTTCAGTACCGAAGGTTTTTCTTCCAACTATTCTTTATTATACCATACTTATCCGCCCACACAGATTATCCGTTATGAAGAGCCAACGGACGTATCTCCCAAACCGGCAACGGATAACATATTGAAACATAGAAGCTTTCAGGGTTTTAACGTAAAACCGGAAGCCGATTATCTCAAAAGCCGTAAGATCGTTCTGTTCAATAACGATGTTCAGATCACGCTGGCAGCACCACAACAAAGCTTTAAATCAGATGTTTTCTTCAAAAATGCCGATGCCGACGAAGTAATCTTCGTCCATGAAGGTACCGGCACGCTGAAAACGCAGTACGGTAAAATCCCGTTTGCTTATGGCGATTATCTTGTTGTTCCGCGAGGCACTATTTACCAGATGGATTTCGACACGGAAAACAACCGTCTGTTTATCGTTGAGTCGTTTTCGCCGGTAAATTTCCCTAAAAGGTACCTGAGCCGTTACGGCCAGTTGCTGGAGCACGCGCCGTTCTGCGAACGCGATATCCGCAAGCCACAGGACCTGGAAACATTCGACATAAAAGGAGAATTCCTCATCAACGTAAAGAAAAAAGGGCTTCTCTATCCATTCTGGTATGCCAATCACCCATTTGACGTGGTAGGCTGGGACGGCACGGAATACCCATACGCGCTGAGCATTCATGATTTTGAGCCAATTACCGGCCGCGTACATCAGCCACCACCAGTACACCAGACATTTGATGCGCACAATTTTGTGATCTGCTCCTTTGTGCCGCGTCTGTACGATTATCATCCGGATGCCATTCCGGCGCCATACAATCATAGCAATATCGATTCTGATGAGGTGCTGTACTACGTAGACGGTGACTTTATGAGTCGTAAAAATGTAACCCGAGGTATGATCACGCTGCATCCTGCAGGTATTCCGCACGGACCGCATCCGGGCGCTGTAGAGAAAAGCATTGGCAAAAAAGAAACACAAGAACTGGCGGTAATGGTAGATACATTTCACCCGCTGAAACTGACCAACGATGCACTGGGCATCGAAGATGGCAACTATATTATGAGTTGGTCTGAATAAGACCTTGTTTGAAAGAAATCACTGGATTTATATCGATTCATTAATTAATGGAAACAGAGTTTCTTAATTCGGGAAATGTAAGAGTGAAGAAATTGCTGCGCACAATGGCAATGGCGGCGTGGAGCAATAAGTGTACGGCTGATATTTAGTCGACATACCGGAAATCTTATTTTTCTAAACACTTTTTAAACGAATACAAAACATGTCAACTCAAACTTTTGCTGAAAAAATTGCCAAAGCGCAGGATTTTCTTCCGATCAACGGAACTGACTATATCGAATTTTACGTAGGTAACGCCAAACAGGCAGCCCACTATTATAAAACAGCTTTCGGTTTTCAATCGGTAGCTTATGCAGGCCCTGAAACCGGCGTACGCGACCGCGCTTCTTATGTACTGCAACAAGGTAAAATCCGCCTGGTACTGACAACCGCACTTAAGTCGGACAGCCCGATCGCGGAACATGTGAAAAAACACGGCGACGGTGTAAAAATCCTGGCCTTGTGGGTAAACGATGCTTATAGTGCATTTGAGGAAACAACAAAACGTGGCGGCAAACCATACATGGAGCCCGTTACGCTGACTGACGAGCATGGCGAAGTGAAAATGTCCGGTATTTATACGTACGGCGAAACCGTTCACATGTTTGTAGAGCGTACGAACTATAAAGGTGCGTTCCTGCCGGGTTATGAAGAATGGAAAAGCGATTACACGCCAACAGATACAGGTTTGCTGTATGTAGACCATTGTGTCGGTAACGTGGGTTGGAACCGCATGCTGCCTACTGTGAAATGGTACGAAGACGTTATGGGTTTTGTAAACATCCTTTCTTTCGACGATAAACAAATCAATACAGAGTATTCTGCACTGATGAGTAAGGTAATGGCTAATGGCAACGGCTACGCGAAATTCCCGATCAATGAGCCGGCGGAAGGAAAGAAAAAATCCCAGATCGAAGAATACCTCGATTTCTACGAAGGCGAAGGGGTACAGCACATCGCGGTTGCCACTAAAGACATCGTAAAAACGGTTACCGATCTCAAAGCCCGTGGTGTAGAATTCCTGAGCGCTCCGCCAGAAGCATACTACGAAATGCTGCCTGAGCGTGTCGGTAAAATTGATGAAGACATCAAGAAACTTCAGGGCCTCGGCATCCTTGTAGACCGCGATGAAGAAGGCTACCTGCTCCAGATCTTCACCAAACCGGTAGAAGACCGTCCTACATTATTTTTCGAGATCATCGAACGTCATGGCGCACAGAGCTTCGGTGCCGGCAACTTTAAAGCGTTGTTCGAATCAATTGAACGCGAACAGGCAAAACGTGGCAACCTCTAGGGTACTTCGTTCCTGGAAATAATAATACGGAAAGGGTTGTCTGAATGACAACCCTTTTTTATTTGCAGATCCCTTCCTCCGCCGCGATGACGTGGGTAAGACACTCCCGCAGGTCATCGCGATGAGGAGGGACGACGAAGTGGCGAACTGATTTCGCGTTGGGAAAACCAGGTGGATCATGTCGTCCTGCGCCTGTACAATTGTGCAGATCGCGTCCTACGTCGCGATGACGTGGGTAAGCCACTCCCGCAGGTCATCGCGATAAGGAGAGACAACGAAGTGGCGAACTGATTTCGCGTTGGGAAAACCCGGGTGGATCATAGCGTCCTACGCCTGCACAATTGTGCATCGCTTCCTACGCCGCGATGACGTGGGTAAGGCACTTCCGCAGGTCATCGCGATGAGGAGGGACGACGAAGTGGCGAACTGATTTCGCGTTGGGAAAACCAGGTGGATCATGGCGTCCTGCGCCGCGATACACAACCCCAAGATTCCCTTTTAGGGGTTAAGGCTTTTCGCTAACTTTGCACCATGCAACAAGACTGGAAAAACATCATTCCTGCTGATTTTGCGGATAATGCGCGTGTTTGGGTGTATCAGAGTAACCGTCCGTTCAGCGAGAAAGAACATAAGGAAATCGAAGAACAACTATATCATTTTTATAGTCAATGGCAATCGCATGGCGAACCGGTAAAAGGCTGGGCCGGTATTCTGTTCAATCGATTTATCATTATGATGGCCGATGAAACGGATACTCACGTAAGTGGCTGCAGCACGGATAGCTCGGTACGGATCGTGAAAAGCCTGGAGCGCCAATACAGTATCAATCTATTTGACCGCATGAGTATTACGTTCCTGGTAAAAGACCAGGCCGAAATGCTGCCATTCCAGCAAATACAGTATGCGATCGATAAAGGGTATATCAATGCCGACACACTGGTGTTCAACAATATCGTTACTACCAGGCAAGATCTATTGGAAAAATGGCTGGTGCCGCTACACGATAGCTGGCTGGCCCCCAGGGTAAAAACAAACGCTTAAAAGATTTTTAAAAAGCAACTCGTATGAGTTGCTTTTTTTATTTACTAGTCGCCTCCATGAAAAAATTGCATCATCCGATCCAGATTTCCATTTGCATGCATCCACGCAGTTTGTTCCAGAGTCATCGCTGTGATTTCTGAAGCACGGCCGAGCATCTGTTTTTCATAAGCAGCTATTGCCGCCTTCGTATCCTGGAAGGCGTCTTGCAGTAAACATTGCGACAGTTCCAATGCATCCAGCATTGCCATGTTTACGCCTTCACCCGCATAAGGAGGCATCAAATGCGCCGCGTCACCAATCATCGTGAGATTCGGCAACGTTTCCCATTGCTGATCCAAAGGCATATAATATAAAGGGCGTGGAATAAAATTGGAATTTGAACTGCCAATCATCTGTGACCAGATAGCTCCCCAACCGTTGAAAGTTTGTTGGAACCATTGTAGTAGCTGCTGGCGGTCTGCGAAATCAATTCGACTGTCCCTTGTCCAGGATTCCGCAGCATTAAAACCGCAATAAAATGCCAGACTGCCATCACCTTTAGAACTAACGATGATTGTTTTGTCGTCGCCCAATGCGAAAATTTTACCGCCGTTCAACAAGCGATCCAGCTCCGGTGCATTTTCTGCCGCATTATAAATGGCCCCTTCCAGCGCTGTTACACCCGAATATATCGATTTCAGCGGCGTAATATAGTTTCTTACTTTAGAACTGGCGCCATCAGCACCAATTACTATATCCGCATAAGCAGTTGTTCCATTCGCAAACCCGATGTCGAAACCGCTTCCATTTTGGTGCAATGCCACAAACTGACTATCCCAGATAACACTACCCGGTTGCAGCGATTCCAGCAAAATTTCCCGCAGCGGACCGCGGTCTATTTCAGGCCGTGCTTCATCATAGTTTTTCCCGGCATCATCATCATGCAAAATATGTGCAGCCTTATCGAGTATGCGCATCTTATCTGCCCCGGGACGATAATTAGCCATAAACGCTTCCATAAGGCCAGCGGCTTTTATTGCGGCTAAACCCGATTCTTCATGCAGGTCTAGTGTGGCACCCTGCACACGCGCGTTCCGGTTTGTATCGCGTTCATACACTTTTACCCGGGCGCCGTTCATTTGCAATAATCTTGCCAGTGTTAAACCACCAGGACCACCACCAATAATGGCGATCGATTTACTTTGAATTGTATTCATTGTATTTTTTATTCCTCTTTTAGTAAACCCGCAATAACCGCCTCGCAACTATCCCGTAATACCTTGTCGGTAATGATTTGTTTCGGGCGGTCGGTATGTTCAAAATATTCGTTTACGAGATCGAGCAATGGTGCGAATAGTAAGGCACGCAACACTTCGAAAGGGAGGTTCTTAATGGTTCCTTTTTTCACCTGTCTTTTCAGGAAATTGTGTATCGGTGCAAAAAACTGACCTTGCAGGATATTGCGCGCTGCATATGCTTTGTTGAGTAAAGGTGTGGTTTTTCCATACTGTAAGAGCGAGAAAGCATAGCGGTTGTTTTTCAAATAACGGAAGCCATTCTGCCATAGTTTCCGCACGCCTTCTGCAAATTCAACTTCTTCATCAAACCCTTGTAAAATGGCTTTTTCGTACGCACTTAACACCTCATCGATAAATAATTTGATCAAAAGATCTTCCTTATTTTCGTACTTAAGATAAATCGTGCGCGGAGAAATACGGGCAGCCTGCGCCAGTTTCTGCATGCTCAGATTTTCAAGCCCTTCTTCAGAAATGATTTGTAGCGCTATACTGCGGATGGATTCTTCCTTAACTATATTTTTCGGTCGCATAAATATTATTCTTGTATTGCTTCGCGACACAAAAGTAAGTAAACGTTCATTTACTTACGTCAAGGAATCGTTAATTAGTTGGAAGCCGTCCTATCTCTGTTGGTATCAACCTATCAATAAACAAACAGCAAGCGCGATGAGTGCTGGTAATGCCTGCACAAAAAATATGGAACGGGATGCCGTAAAACTTCCGTAAATGCCCGCGATTGCTACGCAGCTCAGGAAGAATACGGCGACATGATGCGACCAGGCCGGGTCTGCAATACATAATGACCAGATAAGACCAGCCGCAAGAAACCCGTTATACAAACCCTGATTGGCGGCCATGGTCTTGGTTTTTTCAAACAGCTCATCCGGCATCGCTCCTTTAAAAGCCTTCTTCCCTTTAGTGGTCCAGGCAAACATTTCTAACCAGAGAATAAAAAGGTGTTCCAGCGCAACTACAGCGATCAACAAGTGTGGAAGGAGTTTCATGACGGTGATTTGAAGTGAACAAATAAGCTTCGGATATTACCGGAAACTATCGCTAATGAAGGTAATATATTCTCATTTCTTCTCCTTCGTTTGTCCGTCAATTATCGCCAGGCGTCCGGAAATCTGTTTACTTAAATCGGTAACCCCACATATGACGCCTTTTTAGGCGTCGGGAGTATTCTTTCAAAAATGCATAGGGGCTGCCCGGGAATGGTCAGCCCCTACAAAATCTATAAATGCAACCTATATTATCCTTCTACACCGCGATCATTTTCATCATTTCGCGACGGAGCTGAAGGTGCTGTACCCGGAGCCTCCGGAGCCGGAGTTGCAGCTGGTGTCGGTTGTGTCAACTGTAAAACGATGGGCTGTTGCTGGCGTCCTTGTTGGGAGCTTTCTACGAAATTGCTGTAAGTTCCATACTGTGTCATGATCTGGTAGCCCGACTGGCTCAGGCCAATTTTACCGGCATTCCCGAAACCAACAATCGGATTAACGAGACCCGAATTAATAAGCACATCCCAGACACGTTCCTGTTCTTTCCTGGTCATCTTGATCTCGAAAGGTGCTAATATTTCTTTTTCGAGGTTCAATGCATTTTTATCAGAATTTTCGAAGAGCATTTTCAATACAAGGTCAAAAATATTCCGGTCGGTCGCCAGATGATTATGCATCAGTTCCGGATGCCTTTTCGTAATTGCAGCCTGCGCCTTTTCCTTCTTGCTAATTCTCAAATGTTTTTTCATAAAGTCTATTTTACGTTGTAATAACAATGACGGCATCGTGGCTCATACCTATCTTTTTCTCCTAATAATATCTTGCCACCGTCGGCAGTCTTTCTGAATGAATAACTTGCAATATCGCCACACTGTACGCAGATGGCGTGTAATTTGGTAATATAATCGGCCCGGGCCAGTAAAGCGGGCATCGGACCAAACGGATGGCCTTTGAAATCCATGTCGAGGCCGGCGACGATCACCCGGCTGCCGGTTACTGCCAGATGCTCCACGACATTCGGTAATTCATCGTCGAGAAATTGTGCTTCATCAATTCCCACCACATCTACACCTGAGGCAAGCAATAAAATATTCTGTGAACTATCTACCGGTGTAGAACGTATTCGCGAAGCATCATGCGATACCACATCCGTTTCGTCATAGCGTACATCCACCGAAGGTTTAAAAATTTCCACACTCTGATGTGCGATCTGTGCCCTTTTCAAACGTCGGATCAATTCTTCCGTTTTCCCGGAAAACATAGACCCGCAAATTACTTCAATCCATCCTTTTTTTATCGACGACCGGTGTGGTTCTATAAACATCTACAAGTAATTATTCCCAGTGTAAAAATAGGAAAATGAGCTTGTGATTGTGTCAGTATACTGTTGTTCTTTTCCCCTTCGTTTCCCCCAAAGCTCTACGGAAAAGATTGAATCTTGGCATTTGTTTTTTATTTTTAGAAAAGGTGCTCTGACATCCTTAATTTTATTTACAAACAGACGGTTATGGAACGCATTAATGCCACGTTACAAAGGCTAAAGGATCTTTACGAACAAAAGAACACGAAAACGACGATTGATATTGACCTCATGCTCGATTTTACGCGCGTACTCTATGCCGACCTGCTGGAATGGCGCAAAACGGTAATGCCGGCCATTATTCACGACCCGTCGCTGGCCGAGATCACGATTGCAATGGACAAAGCTCATTCCGAACTGGCCAAAGCTATGTCGCATGCGCCCTCTATTGACCTTGGCGTAAATGTGCAATATTTCGATTCGGACGATAAACGCAAGATGGCCCAGCCCAAAGCGCACCCAGCCCAAAGCCCGGCCGCGCAACCGGTACAGCCGCCACCAGCGCCAAAACCAGAACCAAAGCAGGATATGCCGCAACCGGAGCCTGTTGTCTATTCCGTCGCTCCGGAGCCGGTCAGGCAAGCGCCTATTCCACCGGCCGCCGATATCCGTAAACAAATTGGCATTAACGATAAATATCTTTTTATCAGCGAACTTTTTGGGAACGATAAGGAAGCATACGAAACCGTGATCTCGGAACTCAATAGCTTCGATAGCCTCGCTGAGGCGCAAGATTGGCTGAAAGCAGCAGTACATCAGCAATTCAGGTGGAATGAGGATTCAGATACCGTGCAGACATTTTACACCATACTGATGCAGTTTTTTGCGACGAGATAATTCATGATTTTTTGCGTAGCGCCGGCGTTTTCTTTCACATATTGCGCCGCCGCTTTTGCCGCGTTCTTGTATGCCGCCGGTTCGCTTTCCCAGTAAAGGATACAGTTTACCAATTGCTCGGAAGTTTCTATTTCGAAGCCTCCACCACATTCAATCAGCGCTGTTGCTTCCAGAAATTGCTGGTACACCGGACCGTACAAACAAGGCATACCATACACAGCAGGTTCTAAAACATTGTGTACCCCCGCTTTTCCGAAACCGCCACCAATCCAGGCGATATCGCCGTTGCGATACAATTGCAGCAGCAAGCCCACCGTATCGATAATCACCACACGTTTAGCGGTCCAGTCTGTTTCATCGCTCCATTTGGCAGCAGTATCGCCCCAGCGTTTTGCCAGGTCGTCGATATGCGATTTATGCACTTCATGCGGCACCAGGATCAGTTTCCAGTTTTCAGGCAGCCGGGCAAAAGCTTTGTGCAGCAGCCGTTCATCATCGGGCCAGGTACTACCGGCTACCAATACTTTATAGCGGTCGCAAAATGCATGAATTTTCGGTAATTCTTTCACAGGTTGCTGCAAAGCTTCAACTACCCGGTCGAAACGTGTATCGCCCGAAACCGTAACGGCATCATAGCCGATCTTTTGCAATAAGCGCTGCGATGCTGCATTCTGAACAAAAATATGAGTGAAAGCAAACAACATGCTCCGCTGTAGGCGGCCATACCATTTAAAAAAGCCCTGGTCCGCACGGAATATAGCAGAAACAAGCAGTAACGGTATACCCTGTTTTCTTGTGGCAGAGAGAAAATAATACCAGAAATCGTATTTCACAAACAAACAAAGCCGCGGCTGTATATAGTCCAAAAACAAACGGGCATTGCGGGCACTATCTGCAGGCAGGTAAAAAACATAGTCGGCGCCTTCATAATTTTTGCGCACTTCATAGCCCGAGGGCGAAAAAAAAGTAAGCACAAATGCAAACTGCGGATAATCTTTGCGCATTTGTTCCAGTACAGGTCTGCCCTGCTCAAACTCACCCAGCGACGCGCAATGCATCCAGATGCGCGGACGACGTTCATTGATCAACGCGTACTTGATTTGCTGCAGCAGACCTTTGCGGCCGTTTACAAACAATTTTGCCTTGGGATGAAATAGCGCTGCGATTCGCAGAACCAAAAGGTACAGCCTGATAGCGAGCCAGTAGAGCACAATACCCATAATGGCCTATTGAAAATAATAGTCTTCTGACTTGCGGTGAAAGATCGGGATATACCAGCCGGCGCGGATACCGAACAGTATATCCATCCGTTTGTCTTCGCCGGAACGGCGCACATCGTAAAGGTAGGTGCGGCGGCCCTGATCGAAACCAGCCACAAAATCGAGACCGATATGATAATTGAGCAATTGGTTTGCCGCAAAATGATTATACCCGATGTACTGCTCGTAGTAAATACCATTTACCAGGCGGTCGTAGCCTTTTTTATAATCGCCTTTAATAGAGGAGATATTGTTGTCTTTATCGAAAATACGGATGCGGTGCTGGATAAACCCTACGCCAGGCATAATCAGCAAACCATTTTCGCCTTTGCTTTTTCCAAGCGTCAGAATGTAGCCGCCCTGTACGCCGACCATATAGCCGCGCTCGTAAATACCGACATTCATGCGGTGCCCGTTCTGGTCAATGAAGGCCCCGCCTTCATCACGGATATTAGCCATGAGCGAATCTTCCTTAATACGGTCTCCGAAAAGAAAATCGCCTTTGAGCCCGAATATCCAGTTGCTTTTTGTTTTATACATAGCCGATCCGCCCACACGAAAGCTCCCGCCAAAGCGATCGGCCATATCTCCGGCCGGCCGGTCGTAACTGGCGTTTACACCAAATACGAAACCCTGGTGGCGTACACCCTTGGCAGCTTCACCGCCGCCTTTTGCGCCAAACAGATCGTCCTGGGCCTGACTATATATTGAAAGAAAAAGAAGACAAGTAACCAAAAATGCAAAACGCTGCATAAGCATATTCTGTTTCAATGCGTGAAGATAATAAGATTGTGGGTTTTGCGCTTCAGAATCCGATCAAAAGGGAAATTTACATGACAGTTTGCCACAAAAATGGAAGACAGGCAGGCGGATCAGGCAGTTCCGGTTTGCTAAAAAAGCGAATTGGAAAATCACGAGCCGGTCTTCAACGATCCGGTAAGCAAAACACACATTCCTATTTACTTATATTTCCACCGCGCTTAAAATGAGTTCTGCCCTTTACTTCTGGCATAAAACGTGTATGTTTGCAACCGCTAAATTTTGGCTATGCACAACTTACAAATGGTTGACCTGAAGCGTCAGTATGAAAAAATAAAACCAGAAGTCGATGCAGCGATTCAGAATGTTCTGAGCACTGCCGCCTTTATTCAAGGACCGGATGTAAAGGCATTCGGTGAAGAACTGGCTCAATATCTCGGCGTAAAGCATGTGATTCCATGCGCCAATGGTACGGATGCGCTTCAGATAGCTTTGATGGCGTTAGGCCTGGAGCCTGGCGACGAAGTGATCACTCCTTCTTTTACATATATCGCAACGGTGGAGGTAGTCGCCTTGCTGCGTTTGAAACCTGTATTTGTAGATGTTCATGCAGATACATTCAATATGGACATTGAAAGCGTCCGCAAAGCTATTACACCCAAAACCAAAGCAATCATCCCGGTGCATCTTTACGGACAAAGCGTAGATATGGAACCGTTGCTGGCGTTGGCCGCAGAACATAATATCCCGGTGGTGGAAGATAATGCACAGGCAATCGGTGGTCATTACACCTTTGCCGACGGCACTAAAAAAATGAACGGGTCTATGGGCATCATTGGCTGTACGAGTTTCTTCCCTTCCAAAAACCTGGGTGGTTACGGAGACGGTGGCGCAATGTTTACCAACGACGATCAGCTGGCCGAAGAATTGCGCATGATCGCCAACCATGGCCAGAAAGTACGCTACTATCATGAAATGGTGGGTTGCAACAGCCGGCTGGACAGCATTCAGGCTGCTATTCTGCGTATCAAACTGCGTCATCTCGACGAATATTGCGATGCGCGCCGTGCAGCAGCAGACCATTACGATGCGGCCTTTGGCGGCCATAAAAACATTGTGACGCCTGCCCGCGCTGCCAACAGCAAACATGTGTTTCACCAATACACGCTGCAACTGAAAGGTGTGGATCGCGATGAGGTGCAAAAATTGTTGTCGGAAAAAGGTATTCCGTCTATGATCTATTACCCGGTGCCAAGCCATAAGCAGAATATGCTGAAAGCTTTTGCAAACAACCAGCAAGCACTGCCGGTTACAGACATGCTAACCGATTGTGTTATTTCCCTGCCGATCCATACTGAATTTACCAAAGAAGAACTGGAATATATCAGTAGTAATTTCTTGGCCATCGTAGACCAACTAAGCAAATAAATGAACGTTATTAGCACTCCTTTCGAAGGATTATTGATACTGGAACCACGTATTTTTAATGACGACCGTGGTTATTTTTTCGAGAGTTTTAATGCGAATGCGCTAAAGCAACACACCGGTTTCACCAATCAGTTTGTGCAGGACAACCAGGCGCGTTCGGTAAAAAATGTATTACGCGGGCTGCATTACCAAAACGAACCAACACCGCAAACGAAACTGATCCGTGCGCTGGAAGGCGTGATCTGGGATGTGGTAGTAGATCTTCGCCCAAACAGTAAGACTTTCGGTCAATGGTATGGTGTGGAGCTTTCCGCTGAAAACAAGCGTCAATTCCTGATTCCACGCGGTTTTGCCCATGGCTATTCTGTATTGAGCGATACTGCCGAGATCTTCTATAAATGCGATAATTTTTACGATAAAGCTGCTGAAGGCGGTGTACTCTATTCCGATCCTGAATTGAACATCGATTGGAAAATAGAGCTCAGTCAGGCAATTGTTTCGGAAAAAGACCTGGTGCAACCGACGCTGAAAGATGCGGTGTACCAGTTCGCATAAATAAAGATAAAAGAATAAAAAAACGGGACTCAACGGTCCCGTTTTTTTATACAAAGTGTGATTGCAACCGACTACAGTCCCCTGGTTGTTTCAATCAACGCAACGATTTAAATGCAGCCCTTAGCTCTTTCGTAAAAGCCTCCGGTTGTTCCCAGGCCGCAAAATGGCCGCCTTTTTCAAGTTTATTGTAATAGATCAATTTAGGATAAGCGCGTTCCGCCCAGGTTTAACGGAGGAGCATATTTGAAAGGGATTATTCACCTTTTAAAACTTCACACCGAGCCTTCGAAACATCTCGATAGGATTACAAAATGGGACCTTGAAATGAGTGCAGGGTTCCGGAATAGCAATTTTAGATCTTCTGGCAGGGTTCGTTTTTTCATAGGTTACCAGTGTGTGCCCAAGCTCTAACGCAGCTGCAATAAGCCAGGCATCTGCTTCATCTGCATCCAGAAATTCACCAACTGCAGCAGGTAAATAATGAAACGTATGTTGTGCAGCCCATTGTGCTATCTGACCATAAGCCACAATATGTCGCGCACTGTGGGTAAAGAAATGTTGTGGCAATTCATGTTCTATCCAAGCTTTTAAATCGTCATTTCCATGTTTGATTTCATTGCCAACTTTGTCGAGACTTATTATAATGCCTTGCTGGGCCAATTCTTTAACCCGGTTCCAGAAAGAGGGGACGACATCGAACGGGTATAGGCCCTATGCGCAGTAATAAAAAAATTGGCGTCTAAAAGATATGGCATAATTTACTTCAGCTTCGTGTCAATAAATTGATGATAAGTATCTCCATTGAGGCCGGTCAGCTTATAGGCTTCCCTATGGGAAAGCTTGCCAAGATGTACTGCCTGGTCAACGAAAGCTGCAAATCGAAGGCTGACACGGTTTACCTGATTATTATAGTAGTCGCCGCCGCCGTTAGTTTCTTCCTTCCGTTGTTGGGCCTGACTTTGCCAAAGGTGATACCAATTGAAAAACTGATCTCTGGAAATAAAACCGAAATCTAAAGCCCGTCTTGCAATTACAATTCTGCTTACCTTAAAATAACGGGCGGCATACACAGGATCGGGGCGCTGTTGCCACACATCTTTGAAGAGCACTTCCGGCACTAAAAACTCTGCAGCTACCTGATCGCAAAGCTTTTCTACAGGATCATTGACTGGCATAAAATTATTCGTATCAAACCCCGCGCTTTTTCCAAGCCACACGTGTACCAACTCATGAATTAAAGTAAATAATTTAGCCGGCTCGGCATCACTGTTATTGATAAATAAAAAAGGGCAATATTCATTCACTAATACAAATCCTCTGCACTCGTTAGCATCTATTTTACGACTGGTATTATTCCCTACTACACCGTTTACTACTACAATTACACCAATTTCCTCGGTATGGTTGACCAGCAGACGAAATGCCGCAGCAGTGTCTTTGACATTGGCAGCCCAGTTCATTGGTACGCTCAGCACAGTGCGCAGATCGTCGACAATTTCCGTCACGTTATTTTTCGTAGAGAATTTGCCGATAAAAGACAAAGGCAGGTGCCCGTCCTCCTGCAGATATTCACTCAGCCACAGCTGCCGTTGTTGCAGACTTCTGATCGTATCGGCAATATTTAGGCTAATCTCATTATTAGTGATCTTAGCGCCATGCCGGAAATATGGAAACGGCAATATTTCCCTGGGAGGCTCCGGCAAAAATAGATAGCCAAACGGCAGGTGTACACGCTTCGAAAAAATCTCCAGTTGTTTTACCGTCGGTTCTGCATTTTCATTTATCCATTCGGGCAACTTCGGCAACGCTTTTATTAAATCATCCACCGTTTTCCCGGCACGTTTCAATGCCCAGGAAAGCATGTTCGGATTTATTTTAACCGTAGTACTCATATTTGTGCTAAAATAGGAAATTGATATAAATAGAAATCAACAGTAAAAACATTTTGCGCAGATCCTTACCGCATCAGCCTATCAACTTATTAACGTATCCACTTCCCCTGCTGGCACGGATATTTTACCTGATTGCTGTATAAACAAAAAAATATCAGTTATGAAATCAATCGTCAGCTTGCTGGTACTCGCGCTTATGACGGGAACTGCATCGGTTCAGGCACAGAGCACTACTAAAAAAGCGGAAAAAGAAGTGAAACAAGACGCTTCCAAAGCGGCGGATAAAACCGCAGAAGTGGCTTCTAAAGGTAAATCTACTGTCGTCGATAAAGTATATAAAGACAAGGAAGGCCCGAATGGCGAAACCATTTATATAGACGGTCACTCCAAATATTATTGGATCGATAAGAAAGGGCATAAAGAGTATATCTCCAAGGATAAGCTTAAGGATAAAAAATAAGGACATTGGCAAGTGGAGATTTACGGAGGCGACTCGTGTCTTTACTTTAGAACCGGTCGGACGACTTCAAGTCGTCCGACCGGTTTTGAGCTTTTCAGTCAACTAAATTGAGCCGATGAGACATCCGCCCATTGGGTTATACGGCAGAACTTTGTGTCTTCAAAATCAATGAATGTTATGACTGAGATAAAAAAAATAGCGTTGGGCAATAACGGGCCATTAGTATCCAAACTGGGCCTCGGCTGTATGCGTATGTCGCCGGTATGGGGATCTGCCAAACCAGATGAAGCGGAAAGTGTTGCCACTATTCAACAAGCGCTCGACCACGGCATTAATTTCTTAAACACTGGCGATTTTTACGGAGCAGGACATAACGAGCTATTAGTGGGCAAAGCCATTAAAAGCCGTCGCAACGATGCTTTTATCAGCGTGAAATTTGGAGGTATCTTCTATGGTAAACAAATGCTGGGCCTCGATCTGCGCCCGATCGCCATTAAGAACTTTATCAACTATTCGCTCGTGCGGCTGGGTGTTGATGTAATCGATCTGTATCAACCCTGCCGTTTAGACAACAGCGTTCCCCTGGAAGACGTAATCGGTACGGTTGCAGATCTTATCAAAGAAGGAAAAGTACGTTACCTCGGTGTATCAGAAATTACACCAGACCAATTACGCCAGGCACATAGTATTCATCCGGTTACCGCTTTGGAAATCGGCTATTCTTTGGCGGACCGCCAGATCGAAAGCGAACTCTTGCCCACTGCAAAAGAACTGGGAATTGGTGTAGTGGCTTTTGCGAATACAGCAGAAGGCCTCCTGACTGGCGATCTCAAAGCACCATTGCCAGCCGATGATTACCGACAACATTTTTCCCGCTTCCAGGGCAATAATTTGCAGCAAAACCTGGCAGCAGTGAAAATGCTTCAACAACTCGCTTCCGAAAAAGGATACACGCCTACACAAATTGCCATTGCCTGGGTAAATCAGCAGGGCGAGCATATTATGCCGCTTGTAAGCATGAGTAAAAGATCCCGACTGCCTGAAAATATGGAAGCGATGCATATTACCTTCACCCCCGAAGAAAATGCGTTACTGCAGACTCATTTTGCACCGGGCGCTATACTCGGCGGCACTTATTTACAGCGTTAGGTAGTAATTAAATAACTTCGTGCAAGTGACGAATCCATCAGAAATCATTCCGGGCGTTATCTTTTATGCCTATCTGTCGGCTCAGCGAAAGGACAAAGTAAGCTTCCTTGAAAACAATACATTGGTATTGGTGGCATCGGGAGAATTTATGCTGGAAACATCGGGCCAGAAAGTAACGATGCATAAAGGAGAAATGTTGCTGATCGGAAAAAACCAGTTGGCAACCATTACCAAAACCCCGCTGCCGGGCGAGGCTTACGAGACCATTGTAATCTCGCTGCAAGAAGACATGCTGCGCCAGATTGCGCTGGAAGAACAGATTACGACGCCGGAAAAATACAACGGACCGCGTAATGTACTGATACCTCCCACCGATTTCCTGCGCGGTTATTTCCAGTCGGTGCTGCCCTATGTACGCAATCCGGAAGCTTCTTTAGCGGATGATATGGGTATCCTGAAAGTAAAAGAAGGCGTGAAATTGATCCTGCATGCAATGCCGGGCTTGCGTTCTTTGCTATTTGACTTTTCGGAGCCACATAAGATTGACCTGGAAAAATTCATGCGGAGCAATTTCCATTTCAATATACCGGTAGAGAAATTTGCGCAGTTAACCGGCCGGAGCCTGGCGAGTTTTAAACGGGACTTCAAGAAAATATTTGGCGCGGCGCCTAAGCAATGGCTCATGGACCGCCGGTTGACGGAAGCGCGTTATTTGCTGGAAAAAAGCAGGAAACCATCTGATATTTACCTGGATTTGGGCTTCGAAAGCCTGTCGCATTTTTCACGCGCCTTTAGCGGAAAATTCGGCATCGCACCTTCGGAATGGCGATAAGCCGCTTCATAGATAAATGTTTTAATAAAAAATCCGGTAAGGCCATTGCCGGATTTTTTACATTTTCTCACAGCCTGGGTACTAACGGCGGCAGTTAGGAACCCCGATTTTGCTGCGTTCCGGCATATCTGATCCGGGAGCGCAGTCTTGCCAGGCGCACCCGCAGAAAATCGTAAAACATAGCTATCAGCAGCAACCCGGCCGGAATATAAAAACTATGATAACTCAGTCGCTGAAAACAAAATCCACCTGCGATACCGCCTAACAGAAAGGAAAAAATAATAGCGGCGCGGAGCAAGATCCGTTTACCGATAGCAGGGCGCATTTTTCTGTTTCGAAGGGTGAACGCTGCGGCCAGATCAATACCGAGGTCGGTAAAGGTACCAGTGAGATGGGTAGTCCGTACTACAGATCCCGATACCATCGAAACCAGTGCATTCTGCATGCCCATTGCGAATAAAAGGTTGCCTGCAAAATATTCGGTTCGTACAACGGAGCCATCGAAACTATGCCCTAAACTGCCTACCAGAATGAGTATGCCCATTTCCGCTACCAGCGGCAGCGTATAGGCATAAGATTTATCCCGCCCGGTTTTGCTGATATATAAACTGGAAAGAAAGGCGCCGGCAAGAAACAAAAACAGCCAGAGTGCCACCATCCGCACGCTCCGGAAATCGCCATTCATCAATTTGACGGCCAGTAAAGCCGCGTGCCCGGTGACATTAGTGGTAAGTACGGCAAAAGCTAAAAATCCGGCAGCATTGACGAAGCCTGCTGTTATACAAAGCAGCACTGCCAAACGGATATTGTGCCGGAAATTTCTTCGCTGCCCCGTGTGTCTGAACATTGGTTACTCGCCGAATTTATACTCAGTCTTGCAGCTGCAGGAACTTTCGCTTGATAACGATGGTCTGATCGCCCGACTCTGCCCATTGCTGCATAATCGGACTTTCGATGGATTCGTAGACTTCTATAACGCCTGCTTCTTCGGGCAGCTGGTGGAAAGGAGTAAGTACGATATAGTTGCCTACAATATGATCTACATTACCGGTGGTGGTAACACCTTCTACTTGTATAAACCGGTATCCTTTACTCCTCAACTTCTGCAATACCGGAACCGTAAAAACATACATGCCAATTTCCTTTTTTTCTTTCATAAACCGCTTTGTCTATTCGTCTTGTTCCTGAGCTGGGACGGCACAAAATTACCGGCAATAGCGGCTCGCTGAGGTGAACATTGTCACCTCAAAAAGTGATTAAATTCACTTTCCCTACAAAACCACGGTGTAGAAAGATAAAAACGGATGTAATTTCTCTTTTATTAGGGCGTTAAGCGCTTTCCAAGAATGATCAGACTGCGCTCTTCGCCATCGAGCACCGCGATATTGGGGAAAGTGCCCCAGTCCTCGAATCCAAAGTGGCGAAACAATTTCAGACTCGGTTCGTTATGCGCGAAAATAAAACCAAGCAATGTTTTGATCTGGTAATCCGGAGCTGTTTTCAGACAATGCCCGAGAATTTGTTTGCCAAGCCCCAGTCCCCTGTATGCAGGGTCCAGGTAAATGCTCACCTCCGCAGTTGCATTGTAGGCCGGCCGGCCATAAAACGACTGGAAGCTCACCCAGCCCACAATTTCGCCAGCTTCGCTTTCTACCATCCAGAGCGGCCTGTTGCCCTGATGCTCCAGAAACCAATTTTCACGGCTTGCCACCGATACCGGTTCCGTATCTGCGGTCACCATTCTGGAAGGTACAGTGGAGTTGTATATCTCAACGATCGTCGGAAGATCTTCCCTGGTCGCATCTCTATAGTTCAGTGTGTACATGGATAACTGTTTGGACAGTGGCAAAAACTGGCCGGGCGACAAATATACATAACTAACTCCCTGTTGCGCGATGACTTCGGACCGTCATTAATAATTCAAAGAAAGTCCCATGCCGAATTCCCGTATCGCTGCCCCAGGGCACCCGGCGCAGGGATATTTGATTGAACAGATACCGAAACTGCGTGCTTTTATCCGATTTTTTAAAAGAAACTATTCCTTCTTCCGGAACTGCGACAGATTTTCCCCCGCATGTTGTTTAATAAAACGGCTAAAATGAGCCGGGCTTTCAAAACCCAGCTCATAAGCTATTTCTTTGGCCGACTTCTGTGTGTAATAAGCGTATCTTTTTGCTTCCAGTACAATGCGTTTCTGTATCAGTTTAGACGGCGAAGGCTGCTGCAGTAACGCGAAAAGGTTGGTTAATGTTTTAGGTGATTTATTCAATGCTGCCGCATAAAATTTCACCTCATGTGCACGCTTAAAATTAGCCTCTAGCAGCAGCGAAAAACGGCGTATGATATCCATTTTTTCATCCGGATGCAACCGGTACGCATCGCATTGTTTTTTGGCAATTCGCGTAGTTTGTATAATGAGCCGCTTCAACAAAATGCGCAGCATCTCGCCCTGAAAATTATCGGCATGTTCCCATTCGCTTAAAAACAACTGCGCCAACAATTTGATGTCTGCTGTTTCCGCGTCCGTCAACTGCAAGAACATCGGGTGTTCGATTCCATAAAATAAAAACCCCACACAACCTACTTCTGCGTCGTGATCTACGATGCAATAAAAATCACGGTTAAATTGCCATGCAATCAGGTTGTCGGGTTGCTCAAAGATAAAATGCTGATTAGATACCAACGGCAACAGACTACAGGCAGGCATGATATAATCCACCTCATCTATCGCCACTTTTTGAGCGTTTCCTTTATTAAACACGAAGGTATTGACAGACAGGTCGCCGGCAGCACGTAGCCCTTTACCGGCAAATGCCTCGTTATGCAAATGCATTATGAACTGACCAGTGGTTGCTCTGTCTGCAAATTCTTTAATCATGTGCAATGTCTTCTTTTCCTATGTTAGGCGGCAATCTTATCAACCGGGCAAATTGAACTGCTGTTGACCGATGATGACACCGGGCGCTTATTTTTTGCTCAGCGCTTCTTTCGCAAGCGCGATCAGTTGGCCGGCATTTACAAAGCCTGTTTTCATTAATACAAGTTGCCCATCCGGATTGAAAAAAAGCAAAGTTGGATACGCGGTTATTTTCCAGTTTTCCGATAACTGCAAGCCCTCTCCTTTTTCCATATCCGCACCGAAATTTACAAAATGTGTATTAAAATAGGCGGCGACCGAAGCGTCCCGGAATGTGGTCTCCTTCAGCGCTTTACAAGGTCCACACCAACTGGTATATGCATCTACAAAAATATACCGGTGCGTTTTTGCAGCCAAGGCGCTGACTGTTTGCCAATTCTGATTATTGAAAACGATTCCCGCTCGCGTCGGGCTGCTTTGTGCAACGCCCTTTGAAATCGTCAATACAAAGATGGCACATAAAAAAGTTCGGAACATAAGCGTGTTATAATTCGGGATAAATTGCTGTTGCGGCCGCTTCCAGTAGTCGCGGATTTAACCGTTGCATAAAATCGGGGTTGATGTACTCAAATTGAATTACCCCTTTTTTGTCCAGGATAAATACTGAAGGGACCGGCAGCAGCAGGTCAATATTTTTTCCGCCGGTAGTTTTAGGCAAAAAAGAAGCGTAGGCTTCCGGAGCTTTATAGGCAAGGCCAAATTGTTTTGAGGTATTCAGATCGGGATCGGACAATAAAGTAAAATGCAAGTTTTGTTTATCCGCCGTCTGCTGTAACCCTTCAGAAACATCCGTACTGATTGCTATAAGTTGGTAGCCTGTTTTTTCCAGCTGCGGTGCGATATCCTGCAAGCCCGACAATTGCCTGGAACAATACGGACACCATCCGCCTCTATAAAAAACCAGGATAGTTGGCTGGCTGGCGACTGCTTTATTCAAATCGAAGCTCCTTCCATTTGCATCTGTCAGGATCGTCGCCGGAATTTTTTCGCCACACAGGAGTGGGCTGATGTCATCCGGTTTCGCAGGGACCGCCATTGCGTCCTTATGCTTCATGGTCGTCGTAACCTGTGCTTTTGAGGAAACACCGGCGATGACCAGGAACAAGGACAAATAAAAGGTTCGTATTAAGTTGGCGTATTTTTCCATAACGGTTGGTTAAGTATTTACTGGGATAAAATGATACAGCGCTGCTTTAGCACGCACTATTGCAATACCACTTTGATCATGTCGGTAATAGCAGGCAATGTTGTAAACTGGTTCGGGTTTGGTACGGCAGCAATCGGGTTATTCTCGGCTAGCGGCGTGCCAGCCAGGTTAAACTGTGTTACGCCGGCTCCGGGATATTGATTGATTGCAGTACCATCGTCATAAAGTGCAATGCTGGCAGAAATATCTCCTTTCTGCGTGGCGTCTACTCCATTTCCTGTCGTCGCGAAAAACCAATCATTGGAAAAACCATACATGGTTGCAATAGCAATGCGGTCGCCCTGGGTAACATTTAATTGCTGAGATACGCTGCTGCCCGCCTGCCCGTTTATTTTAGGTAAGAGCACTGTACTGCCGGCTGCTGGCAGTACATATACGTTCTTAACGCCCGGCACTGTCTTCAGATAGGCTGCCAGCCCGCTTGCATCTCCTTTTTGTGCGAGTGCCGTAAGCCCTTTGCCCGGATCGTTTGCGCCTACTGTGTAAATCGGGTTGTCGATACCATTATACACCACTACCAGTACCGGGGAATATGGCGTAAAGATGCCGGTTTGTGTTTTAATATAATTATAGAGCGGGCCGTTATCGCCCATTTCGGCAATATTTGTCAGGCCATTCGCTGTTGGTTTTCCGTTTTCATAAAGCGGGGCGCCATTCAGCAGATTCCCGCCTGCAATATAAGATATGGCCCACACGCCCGGACTGAATGGCGTTGGATTACTCGTGCTGCCGGAAATATTTTGAATGGTAAGGGTAAATTTAGAATTGCCTTCATAATGAAGGCTTGCTTTAAGCAGGCTGGAGGCGGCGGCATACGAATTGCCCTGCGCATCTGTACCATTTACTTCCATAATATTCTTTACGGTTGTTTCTGCCGTACCGGGATGAACAACGCTGGCGCCTGGCGGTTGATTCATACGTGTGCCGTTATCCCATAATCGCACTTGCGCGGATACATCACCCTCAATTGGATTGCCGGACGCATCGTACACTAATATTCCAGGATTGGCGGGTGCAAAGAAAAGATCGTTCGACCAGCCGTACATCGTAGCAAAACTGATAGCCTCTCCTTTTGCGGCATAGAATGAAAAACTGAGCGACTCGCCGGGCATGGTCAAAGGTGAGGTGCCGTTATGTGCAAAGGTACCGGATTCGACAAGCGGTTTCGCATCCAACACGTTTTCGACCGTAATAGTGGTCGCAACGGATGACATGTTATCGTCGCTTTTTTTGCAGGAGGCAAATGCTGCGGTCATCGCCGCACCTATTATTAAAATGCTGGTAATTTTTTTCATGATACTCATTTTATCGTTTATCGGATATCTGTTAGCGAAAATACAGGACCCTGTCAGCGCCGACGATACCGGTATCACCCGAAAAATTGACCATATTGCCCGAAGCCCATTTTTAACAATGGCTGGAAACCGCATTTCACTCACTGTACCCGGACCTGTAGTTTCGCAACGAAAACATATAACTTTACCCAAACCGCAAATACTTCTTTTCTTCTTACGACATGGTACTGATTTATAAGAACAATGCAACCAAGGGTGAATGCAGGCTAACGACTGAAGAAACAACATTCGACAGAACATTTTACGGCAAAGACAGAAAAGATAAACTGTTGACGATCGCCTGGAACAGGGGACCGGATATAGAAGTGGAAATCGATAACTTATTGTATGTATTTCCGGCAAACAGCATTTTGTGCCTGATGGTACCACAGAGTTTTCATTTCGGCGAACATGCCGGGGCAATTACAGCCTGGCAGTTTAACCGCGAGTTTTATTGTATCGTCGACCACGATAAAGAAGTAAGCTGCGCCGGCTTTCTTTTTTATGGCGCACAGCAGACAATGTTTACCTCACTGACTGAGGATAACGTTCGTAAATTCGAACTGCTGCTCGAAGTCTTTAAAGAAGAATATGAGACCACAGACAACATACAGGAAGATATGCTCCGGATGCTGTTAAAGCGCCTGATTATATTGGTAACACGGTTTGCGAAAGAACAACACCTTGCCACATCGGCAATAACGGAAAAAAAATTAGACATCATCCGTGCATTCCATATGCTGGTGGAAAACCATTATAAAAAAGAACACCGGATCGGCTTTTATGCGGACAAACTGAACCGGTCGCCAAAAACACTAACCAACTTGTTTGCTTTGTATAACGATAAGTCGCCGCTGGCGACCATACAAGACCGGATCATACTGGAAGCCAAACGTCTCCTTATCTATACCAGCAGATCTGCAAAGGAGATCGCTTATGAACTGGGGTTTGAAGATGCTGCGTACTTTAGCAATACGTTTAAGAAAGCGACCAGTCTTTCTCCTTCAGACTTCCGGAAACAAAATACGAATTAGCTACGGGCAATTATTACAAGTAAACGGGCAAATCCATTATTCTTTACGTCTGTTGTGCGACGGACATTTGTGTTACAAACAAAAAATAGAATAACAATGAAAAACTTTCCTGTTCCGCAAAAAGAAACCGTATCCGAAAACAACCAGGCGATATTCGATACGCTGCAAAAGAATGTAGGTTTCGTACCAAATTTGTATGCAACGCTTGCCTATTCAGACTATGCACTGGGTAACTATTTAACCTTGCAAAATGGCAAAAGTTCATTTAACGCAAAAGAAAAGGAAATCATCAACCTGGTAGTAAGCGAAGTTAATAATTGCCTGTACTGCCTGAGTGCGCATACGGCTATCGCTAAAAAACAAGGATTCTCAGAAGCTGAGACACTCGAAATACGCCGCGCCGCCGTCAGCTTTAACAGCAAATACGATGCACTCGCAAAAATAGTTAAAAGTATCACCGCCAATAAGGGCCGCGCCGACGAACAACTGCTCGATAATTTCTACAAAGAAGGATACACACAAGCATCTCTTGTAGACGCAATCATGTTAATTGGCGACAAAACAATTACAAACTACCTCTACGCATCTACGGAAATCCCTGTTGACTGGCCGCTCGCGCAGTCTTTATCCTAGAACGTCATCAAAATCATGAATCAAAAAGACCGTCCTGTAATAGACGGTCTTTTGTATTTATCGCATAGGAAACGGCTTATTTTAAAAATTCATCCATGTACCCGAAAATAGTCTTGGTCTGCATCATCAGGCTCACGTGACCTTGACCCGGAACAATGGCCAGCTGCGACGCCGGCATATTACCGAAATCTCCGGGCACCCCGCCTCCAAGCAGCTGATAGGTTTTTACCAACGCTATCTTGTCCAGCCCATCATTATCGCCGGAGATGATGAGAACCGGTGCAGCTATTTTGGCAATATTGGCATCGCCGAAATCAAATGGCTGTTGGGCCGAGGCAATCATCTGCTCCAGGAATTTTGTCCATTTCGTTTTGTCGGGAGCAACAGCATCGTACGCCGTTTGCATTGGTGTATTGGCAAAAAGCGCCGGCTTCATATTCTTGAATGCGGCGTTTATCTCCGGCAGCCAGCCGGTGCTCTTATAAGTAGCAGAGATAATCACCAGTTTTCTGACACGCTTAGGACGCTGAATGGCAAACTTATAAGCTACTGCCCCGCCAAAGCTATACCCGGCTATGTCAGCACTATCTATTTTGAGATAGTCCATTAGCCCTTCCACGTCGCTTGCCAGCATCGCATGCGATAATGGTCGATCAGAAAACGGCGTATGTCCATGTCCCTGCAGTTCTACCGCTATAACTTTTCTTGTTTTTGACAGTTCCGGAATAAGTTGCGCCCAGTTGCTGCCGATGGTCATAAATGCGCCATGCAGTAAAATAAGCGGCCGGCCTTCGCCATATACCTCATAATACATGCGGATGCCATTAACGGAGGCGTACCCGCTGGCTGAGGGTTTCGCTTGCAGACCTTCAGATTGAAAAACAGTAGACATAATGATGCTGATTACTAAAATGATTTTTTGAAAACAATGGCTTTGAAAAATTTTTCTCATGGCGTCTTATTTGAACTTATTTTTAATGTAGACTACGCTGCAAAGATGAGCCGCTTTCGGTAGTCTGAGGCTGTACTGAAACGACAATTTGAGGGCAAAATGCGACGTTCTCAGACAGACCAGAAACCAGCCTGAAACACCTTTGGCAAATTGCTGAAATATTGCTATCACCATGAGCATCATTCTCGACATCGCACACGAAATTCTGCACGGTATTGCGGAGCGCCATTATAAAACCATAGAAGCGCGAAGACGGCAAACCGAGATGGAGCAGCGCGAAACCGCACGCAGGGAAATCTTCAACCAGGTAGACGTCGGCATTCCGCTTACCAAAAAACAAAAGGTCTTGTACCCGGAACTCTGCGTACAAGTAGCACGAAGCCTGCATAAAGAAGAAATGGTGACAGATATAATGGCAGCGGTAATACGCAGCGAACGGCGGAGAAAGGTGGCAAACATCTTCCGGCTGATCGGCAATATACTCTACTTACTTTTTGTGTTGGCCATGATCGTTGCTTTAGCAGGCACCCTGATTTGGGCGGCCTGTCATTTACTTTTTGGCCAATAAAGAACAAAAGGCGGGTCATTTTTATTACCGGGGTTGGCATCCTCTGTGTCCCAGGTGACAACTGCCGGCATGATAGCCCGATTCGCGTACTTTCAGCTTTGTAAACTAAAAATAACCGTACTTCGCGGTCAAACAATTTTATATCGCTTGTTATGACCGATTCATCTTATACGGAGACGCAAGTTCAATATGTCACGAATTTCCAGGATTTTATGGACACACCGTTTTCCGGGGCAGTGAATGCAATTTGCTGGAATCGTAAACTAACAGGCGATTTTGGCGAAATCGTAGCAAAGATGGCGCTCAATGGCAATATAACCGAAATAGAACCGGAACAGCTGCTTGAACTTGAGTTGAGTGAACAGGGACAACTTGCCCGTGCCGTTATTTTAACCGACCTGCAGTTATTGAAAGCCTATGGGGCATCGCCCGTTCTGAATGCCATTAAAAACTACGACCGGGACGATGCTTATCCGTTTTTCCCCACGGATGTGTATTCTTTTCATGTAGACCGCTCTCCCATTCCAACCGATACCATCTTATGCACGTACTACGGCGCATCAAGTGAAATACTGCCGAATGCACAAGGCCGGCAAAAAATATGGATCCCGGAAATACGTGCGACACTCAGAGCACTGTATGATGGCCCTGACGAAGGCTTTGATGCTTTCCTGACAGCACATTTCTTCGACCTCCACTACCAGGCCGACCCCAATGCCAGTCTTATTAATTTAGGTGTCGGCAATTTATGGCGGCTGGCAGTTGACCATCCGGAAAGCAAAGTGGCCCCTTGTCTGCACCGGGCGCCGGAAGAGCAGCCCGGAGAAAGCAGATTGCTGCTGATCTGTTGAGCAGTTACTGTCGCTGACAAAGCAAAAATGACAGAAAAAAATGACAGAAAAACTGAAAAAAATGCACCTAACTACCGACTGGCCCACGAGTTGATGTGATTTTTTTGGAGGTTGGCCAACCCCGGGTAAAGAACATTCAACCATTTTAAAAGGAGGTTAATCATGTCACTCGTAAAAAGAAACAGCAACAACCAGTCTGCTTTTCCCGGTTTACTCGACGACTTTTTTAGCCGGGAACTTTTCAACTGGGGAAACAACAATTTTTCAGCTACACGCACTACTGTGCCAGCGGTAAATATCAGGGAAACCAGCGAAGCGTTTGAAGTGGAGCTGGCTGCTCCGGGTATGAATAAAGCCGACTTTAAGATTACCCTGGACCATAACTACCTGACGATCGCTTCTTCCCGGCAACAGGAACAAAACACAGACGAACGGGGTTACACACGAAGGGAGTTCAGCTATCAATCGTTTAGCCGCAGTTTTGAATTGCCGGCAGATGTTGTGGACGCAGAACAGATACAGGCTAGCTATGAAAATGGCCTGCTGAAACTCGTGATTCCCAAAAAAGAAGAAGCCAAACAAAAAGCGCCAAAAACAATTCAAATCAATTAATGAGTGTGCCCGCCCCCGGGCGGGCATTACTTTTCTTTTAGCTAATAGTTATGGAAACGCTGTATCAAATTGCCTATAGCATTCGTGCGATCACCGGATATGTAGAGATAGCACGCTTCCAGATTGCAGACAATAAAGAAGAAGCCATTTCATTGTTCAGCCAACTGAAAGGCTTAAATGCCGCACAGGAAACGACGCCCGGCATACTATTACAACTGATCGATACAAGCGAGCCGATCGATACCGTGTTGGCTACGCTATATTGCACACTCTGCGAAGCAGGCGATAATTGCCAGATTCTTATTAAGGAAACGTTCAGGGCTATTAACATCGGGTAGTCTTTGGAATCGTAACTATCAGCCTGTGTGATCGGTCATATTGTTGCCTATTCTACGTTAAGTTGCCTATTCTACTTTAAAAGATGACGACAAACCTATTGTTAAAAAAAACTTCTCACCGTTTCATAAATTTCAATTGTACTTTTAGCACCGCGTATTTCGCAGCCATGTGTACGATTATTTGTGTCGGATAGTTGGCTGCAATTTACTTGATTCGTCTAGGTTTGAAGATAAAGGCTCCGACGTCGTTCAGATAGTTAGTGCTATATAGTGTATTCAAAAAAACAGGAAAGGAAATTCAGCCTGAGAAACCATGAAGAAGCAACGCCGAATTCTAATAAAAATAAAAAAAGCATTCAAGGTATTAGGTCCCGGATTAGTAACCGGCGCCAGCGATGACGACCCTTCCGGAATTGCTACCTATTCTCAGGCAGGTGCACAGTTTGGATTAAATACACTTTGGACAGCGCTACTCACCTTTCCGCTCATGGCAGCCATCCAGGGAATGTGTGCGAGAATCGGCCTGGTTACAACCAAGGGCTTAACCGTTACGCTGCGGGAGCATTATCCCAAACCTGTTTTATACCTGATGTTGCTATTTAGCTTTCCTGCCATCACACTTAATATCGGCGCAGACATCCAGGGCATGGGCGCAGTTGCCAATATGCTGGTGCCCCAGGTTCCGGCAAGTATTTTTTCGGTTCTGTTCACCGCCGGACTAATGTTTGTCATCATCCGGTATCCATATCCCAAAATAGCCCGCATCTTAAAATGGCTGTGCATCAGTCTGTTTCTCTATATTATCATTCCCTTTACGCTGAAAAATGACTGGGCGGAAATATTTAACCACACCTTTAAGCCGACGATTACATTCAACAAATCGTTTCTTTCCATACTCGTAGCGCTCCTGGGCACTACCATATCGCCTTATTTGTTTTTCTGGCAGGCGACCATGGAAGCCGAAGATATCAAGCACCATAGAAGAGCAGTGATTGTAAACAAACGAAGACTTGATGATATGCGTGAAGACGTGAATATCGGGATGTTACTGTCTAACGTGGTGATGTTTTTTATCATGCTCACAACCGGCACCGTATTATTCCGGGCAGGTATCCACCAGATCAATACCGTAGACGAAGCAGCCAAAGCGCTGGAACCGTTGACCGGCAAATTTGCGCATCTGTTTTTTGCAATCGGCGTTATCGCGACCGGGCTGCTGGCCATCCCCGTATTATGTGGATCGCAGGCTTATATGCTGGCAGAAACATTTAACTGGAAGGCGGGGCTGGATCAAAAATTTCCGCAGGCCAAACCTTTCTATATTTCAATTATTATTTCCTTAATTGCCGGGCTGTTGCTGAATTTTATAGGCATCAGTCCTATCCAGGCCTTGTTCTACACTGCCGTTCTTTATGGACTGACGGCGCCGGTACTGATCGTGGTAATCCTGCATATCGGCAACAACAAAAAGATTATGGGCGACAAAACCAACAGCCTGTTTTCAAATATCCTGGGCTTCATAACCTTGATTTTAATGACCGCTGCCGCTGTTGGATTAATCCTGTTGTCGGTATAAAACACCACGAACTGCCATTTGCCTGCCCACCCGCTTTGCCGATCAGTGATTTGCCTACAACGATCCGTAATCAGGCTACATCTGCAAACACCATCTTATTGAATTTTGCCTCATAAACAGGTTTTATGACAGCACAGACAAATAAAGTATGGTTTATTACCGGCACTTCCCGCGGCTTAGGCCGGATATGGACAGAGGCAGCGCTGGAACGCGGCGATAAAGTGGCGGCCACCGCACGCACCCTCAGCAGCATTGCGGCGCTCAACGAGCAATACGGCGACCAGGTATTAACACTGGAACTGGATGTAACCAATGCAGGCCAAGCCAAAGAAGCTGTGGCCAAAGCACACGCTCATTTCGGCCGTCTGGATATTGTATTGAATAATGCAGGCTATCCGCTGATCGGCACGATAGAAGAAGCCGAACCGGACGATATCCGCGCTTTATACGAAACCAACGTGCTGGGCCCTGTTTCGGTTATTCAGGCAGCCCTGCCATTGCTTCGCGCGCAAGGCTACGGTCATATTCTCGGCACCTCCAGCAATCTCGGCCACCTGGCGATGCCTATTATCGGTTATTATTGCTCGTCAAAATGGGCATTTGAAGCGATTCATGAAAGTCTGGCAATGGAAGTGGCACCATTCGGCATCAAAGTAACCATCATAGAGCCCGGCGCTTACGCTACTGAATTTGGTAGCCAGTATATGTCCAAATTTTTGACAGGAATGGATGTCTACACAAACTTTAAGGCGCAATTTATGGAAGGGATGAAGGAGATGGAAAGAGGCAACCCGGCGGCCACACCGCAGGCGTTGTTTAAAATGGTGGATGCGCCCAACCCGCCACTGCGGTTTAACCTGGGCAGTCACAACCTCCCGGGTCTGAAGGCTGCGTACAATAGCAGAATAGAGATTTGGGAAGCCTGGGATGAGGTGGCTCGTTCCGCACAGTAGCATTAAAAATAATCCGCACAACCGGGTATTGCCTATCCATGACCGGTTGTGCTTAAATTAGCTTTATGAAGAAAGATGACCATCAACTGCTGAAACTGGACACGCTTAGCGAAGCGCACCGGATATTCGGTCTGCCCCAGCCGAAGCACCCGCTCATCAGTCTGATCAACGGTGCGCATATGCAGCTGGAAGGCAATACGCTTCCCGGCAGACACGTGCTGGCCTATTACAAGATTTCTTACAAACCTAAACTTGGCGGCAGATTAAGATACGGACAGGGTTATTATGATTTTGATGAAGGCGGTTTATTATTTGCCGCTCCGGGACAAATAATAGGCGGGGACGATAATGATGGTGCCGTGTGTTCGCAATACACGCTGATCATTCATCCGGATTTCTTTCTGGGTTATCCACTAGCCAGGAAGATCAAACAGTATGGTTATTTTTCGTACAGCATCAACGAAGCTTTGCATCTCTCGGAAGAGGAAAAGAATACCATTCTTGCGATCTTCAGCTTCATCGAAACAGAATTAAACAGCCGTATCGACGATTTTAGCCAGGACGTAATGATATCGCAGATCGAGTTGCTGCTCAGTTATGCCAACCGTTTTTACAAGCGGCAGTTTCTGACACGTAAAGTTGTCAGCACCGATGTGCTGCAAAAACTGGAAGAGATACTTGATGGGTATTTTAAAGAGGAAATTTCATTAAACCGGGGTATTCCAACCGTCGCATATCTTGCCGAAAAACTCAATTTTTCGCCCAATTACCTGAGTGATATGCTACGGTCGCTTACCGGCCAGAGTGCTCAACAGCATATCCATGAAAAGCTGATCGAAAAAGCGAAAGAAAAACTGTCGACAACCAGTTTATCGGTTAGTGAAGTAGCTTATGCTTTGGGCTTTGAACACCCGCAATCATTCAGCAAACTATTCAAGACCAAAACAAAACTTTCGCCCCTTCAATTCAGGGCTTCGTTTCATTAACGGAGCACGACTACATTAACGGCAACAAACCCTTTGGGCCCTTTTTGCCTTTCGTAACTTACTTTATTTCCTTTACGTAGTGGTTGCGTGGTATCGCTGCTATGTACAAACACGTTATCCTTGGTCTGGCTATCGGTTATAAAACCATATCCTTTTGTTTCATCAAAAAAGGTTACAAACCCGGTTCTTGTGACGTCAAATTCTTTACCCTGTGGTGCAGCGCCTATGATGATGTCATCGACGTTTATTTCCAGTTTCTTGCGCGGATCCGGTGGTCTTGAACTGAGGTTACCGTTTTCGTCGAGATAGGCCATCATTTCATCCAGGCCCTTTCCTTTGTTGTTATTGAGTTTCCGCTGTTCTTTTTTCTCCGCCTTTTCCCGGCGGGCTTTTGCTTTTTTTTGTTCGAGTTCTTTTTTTGCGAATGTTCCTGCCATAAATTTTACTTTACAGTGCTGTTTTTTTAAGTGACTACATTTCACCGGGTACAAGGGATCTATACCGCAGTTATTTTCTTACCGTTATGCTTGCCTCGCTACATTGCCTTTTTCAGAAAAAACAATCTTTTAGCCGATCGTCAAAACAAAAGCTGTATGCAGCAACAATTTACCCTTACGGATGAGGGGCTGTACGTTATAAGAATATCCCGAAAGAAATTACAACTAAAAAATACGCCCGAACCAGCGGCGACTGAATCACAAAAACTGAGTAGAATAAGATAAACTAAGACAAATCAGGGAGCAATGGCAGACGCTGGCATACAAAGGTACGAAATTACCCGGAAGGTTTCAAATCCGGACGAGAACACCATTGCCCCTCTCCAATCATCATGCTATCTCTTTTTTCGGCAGAAAACCAGCTTCGCAAAGAAATAATGAGTAAAATCAGCAGCACCGGTGCCGGATGTCAGTCTTTGGGCCTGCTGCCTGCCATAGCTTAGCAAATAATAATCACCAGCGCAATCGCATCAAGCGAACAGCATGAAAAAAATTATCGTACCGACAGATTTTTCAGAAGCGGCCCTTAATGCAGCCAGATATGCGCTTGCCATTGCCGCACAGATCGACGCCAGCATCACCTTATTACATGTACTCCCTTTGCTGTTGCCAGTTTCGGAGATCCCGGTGCCGCCTCAAAGCTTTACAATCATAAAAGCCGAAGCCGAACAAAGATTACAGCAACTATGTGCAACACTGAAAGAAGAAGGACAAGGAAAAATAGCGCTGGACTATTACTGGACCGATAGCAGCTTTACCGACGAGCTGAAAACCATTAACCGGCAGAAGGATGTGTATGCCGTAGTTATGGGTACAACCGGGAGCCGAGGCACTGCAGCCCTTTTTCTGGGCAGCTATAGCCTGGCCGCATTAAAAAAACTGAAACATCCGCTGATTGTGGTGCCACCAGGCTACCGGTATCAGCCGGTAAAAAAAGTGGCACTGGCCTGCGACATGGAAGACGTAACCGCTACCATTCCATTGAGCAGTGTCTGTGATCTGTTAAAAATTTACGATGCTTCTGTAGCTATTATTTACGTAAGCGATCATGGAGAAGGCATCTCCACAGAAGCCATCCGTGAATCCCGCTTTGTAAAAACGCTGCTGCCCGACAATAAGCCTTCGGTACAGATGCTGGCAGGCTACGATATAGAAATGGAACTTGAAAATTATATCCGGGCAAACAATATCGATCTGCTGATGATGACCCGCAAGGACCGCGGACCACTGGAGCAGCTTTTCCATACAAGTCTGACAAAAAAAATGTTGCTGCACCCAAGTGTTCCCATATTGATATTACACCATTAAAATAGGCGCTCAGCAAAAGATTAATGATCAAATGAATGCATTTCTTTGAACCAACCGGCACGGTCTGGCTACGGATAAAACCAGCGCACACCGGATCATCTAACGCAGATGATTTACATCATTCCCCGACAGCGCCATCATCATTAAAAATGTTACAGCCACCATTTAATTTGCCCAAAATAGCCGATTATGAAAAAAGTACTCATTGTCATGCAGGGCGTCTCTTTTCCGTATACTGCTTTTGATTTCATTCAAAAACTGAACGAACATAAGCCGCTCTTGATTACCGGATTGTTGCTGCCAGAGATTATGCCCGTTGAAAACTGGGCAGCCTATTCTGCCGCAAGTGCGGGCAATCTGAAAGATCCGTCTATTGCGGCGAACACTAAAATTTTCGAAGAGAAATGTAAAGCGGCTAAGATGGCGCACCGGTTACACCGGGGAACCACCGATCTGGACCTGCCGCAAGTAATAGAAGAAACCAAGTTTGCGGATCTGCTCGTTGCATCAGATTCGGCATTCTTCACAGAAGGTAACGAAACCGCCGGCGAAATGCTGCAGCATGCCGTGCACCGTGCACACTGTCCCGTACTTGTAGTGCCGGAAAACAGCCAGTATCCGCAACAGCTTATGCTTGCCTATGACGGCAGCCATTCTGCCATGTTTGCCATAAAACAATTTGCATATCTGCTTCCGGAAATGTGCCACCTGCCCACCACCATTGTTTATGAAAACGATTTCCTGGACCTGAATATTCCGGAAAAGGAATATGCTACCGAGTGGATAAATGAATATTTCCCCAACAATAATTTTATGAGCTTAGACTATGAAGCAGCTGTATTTTTTCGTTCAAAAGCCGCCCTTAAACCAACGCTTGTAGTTACAGGCTCATTTGGCAGATCTGGATTATCTCAGTGGCTGCAACCGAGCTTCTCATCCGAATTATTTGCGCAACACGGTTTGCTTTTATTCACTGCTCATAGTGGCTAACAGGACAAACGACAAGCACTATTATGTAATTTTTTACCGTTTGAATTGCCTACAAGCAATAAACGCACAAAAAACAGACACACTACACAGTAAAATGAAGTGCTACAGATCCCGATTCAAACCGGATGGTATCGATCAGCTTCAAATCCAGTTTTTTCGATAGGCTGCCCACGTCAAACAAATGCCTGCCGTTTCCGGCAATGACAGGATGCACCACAAAATAAAATTCGTCGATAAGGTTGGCCGCTATCAGTTCCGGGAGCATGCTTACACTGTCTACCGAAATCTTGCCACCGGGTTGTTGTTTTAGCTGCAGCAACTCGCCTGCCGGGTCGCTACGAACGATACGCGCTTTTTCGTCTGCTGCATCCAGCGTTTTGGAGACAACTACTCTATCAATTGCCGAAAGCCTTTCAGCAAAACGGTTTTCGGCGGCAGAACCGGTTTTATCTTTAGCTACATCGGCCCAACAAGGAAACATCAGTTGATACATTACACGTCCGTAGAAGAGCAGATCCACATCGCCCATCATAGCTGTGAAATAATCCATCAGGTCGTCAGTAGGGTTGAAAATAGTATGATCACAATAGCCGTCGAGGGTGATGTTCATACCGAATGTTACCGTTCTCATCTTAGTGATTTTTCGTTTAAAAAAACTTCAATCAAAAATACATATTGTCCCCGAAGTGTACGGATGCCTTCGTGCTGATTGCTTCCTTCGTCGCAATGACGTGCTTCCTGCGTCGCAATGACGCGCTTCCTTCGTCGCAATGACACAAGCCTGGTTACGAACGCGAAATCTGGTTGCCACATCCACGTTCCTCGTCTTCGCAATGACCTACACGGCTGATAGACACAGACCGTCTATCGCCCATTCAAAAAATTAAAAAAACTCACCGGGAATCAGCCGGTGAGTTTTAGAGTGGATGCGTTAATACTTCAGATAATGTTAAACATAAACGATGGCCAATGTAATTGGTACATTCAGCGCTTTGGAAATAATGCAATGCGCCTTCGCGCCTTCAGCAATTTCTGTAAATGTAGCTTCGTCTATGCCTTCGATAAGACTTGCGCTTAATTCCAAATGAATGCCTCTTATGCTTAATGCCTGCATATCGAGATCAACGATCGCCTTCGTATCGATATCACCGGCAACCACATTATGACGGGCCAATGTGGCGCTGAGTGCCATCGAAAAACAACCGGCATGCGCGGCGGCGATCAACTCTTCGGGATTAGTGCCAACACCGTCGGTAAAGCGGGTTTTAAATGAATATTGAGTATGATTCAGTACGGTGCTTTGTGTACTGATTGCTCCGGTACCTTCCTGTAAAGTGCCGTTCCAATGTGCATTTGCTGTGCGTTTCATATCGCTTGATACTATTAAGTGAAAAGAAAATATTGTTTGATTTATTGAATATTATTTGCTTTCGGCAATGAGTATTGCAGCTAGCTTATCTGGCATAGAAACGAATGGTGTATGGCTGCTTTGCAGCGTATATACTTTGGCAACATGGCTGGCTTTTACCATGTATTGTTGCGCCGGATAACTGATCGCATGATCATTAACCGTGTAGATATAGACCTTTTTGGTATGACCAAAATTAGGTTCGGTGAGGTGAACGGATGTGGCAAGAGGCGCCAGCGGTTCCGGTTTAATATTGGCGGTAATATAATCCTGTACCTGCTGTGGTGCATCTGCCGCAAAAATGTCTGCTACGGCATCTTTGGCAATGATTGCGGTGCCATGTTCCTGGTCGATAGTCAGGGAATTACCGATATGAGATGCCGGATCTTGTTTGGCCAGTGACAAAAGGCTTTCTCCATCGTGCGGCAGCGCTGCTGCAAGAAAAACCAGTTTTTTCACTTGTGCGGGAACCTCTTCTGCAACCTGGCTGATCATCATTCCGCCAAAACTGTGGCCGACCAAAATTACGTTTGTGCGGTTACCAATAGCTGCCTTTACCTGGTTAACATAAGTCTCGAAATTGATACTGGCAAATGAAGTAGTATCTTTTCCGTGGCCTGCGAGATTCACATTGATCACTTCTTCTCCTTGCGCCTTTAATGCAGGGATCACAGCGTCCCAGGCAGAGGCGTCTGACCATGCTCCGTGAACAAGTACAATCGTCTTAGCATTCTTATTGATTGTCTTTTGGGCCTGAGCAGTAAAACCTAACACTGTCATTGCCATCATTATCATTGCTTTTTTCATTTTGTTGCTGCCTAATTGTTTTGTTTAGGACAGCACAAACTTCCGACGATGTACGCTGGATAATTTTAACCTGGGTTAAAATCGAAAAATCCTCAAAAAGTCTTTTTTGAGGATCAGGCAATGTAAAAAACGAAGGCTTTGAGCAGCGTTACTTCGCAACCATTCTCTTCCGGATCCGGCTTAATGACGGTCCCTGAATGCCCAGGTAGGAAGCAATATGGTAAAGCGGTACCGAATTAAAAATATTGGGATGTTTTTCCATCATCTCCAGATAACGTTCTTCGGGTGTTTTAAAAAGAAAACCTTCGGTATTGACCATCACCTCGTGAAAAGCTGTCTCTGCTACAATTCTTCCAAATCTTTCCCATTGGTGCGATTGTCCGTAAAGTTCATTCAGATGATCGATGTGTATATATAAAATTAGGGAGTCAACCATCGCCTCGGTATAATAGTCGCAAGCGCTTTGGGCCAGAAAACTTTTGTAAGAGGCTACAAATTGATGGTCGGTAAAAAACAGCATATTCTTTTCTTCACCCGTTTTGCTGTTCACCCGGTAGATTCTAAATACGCCATTGATCACAAACCCCAGGTGTTTACAAACATTCTTGTATTCGTTATAAAATTCCCCCTTTTTATACTGTTTCAATTTCCAATACGGCAACGACAAATCGAACGTTTCCGGCTTCATACCGGTAGCGGTCAAAACCGTTCGCAATAGTTCTATTTCGCTAATCTCCGTTGACATTCGGTAAAAATATCAATTTTAGAAACATGAATCACCAATATACAAAAGTCTCTATCGGGCCTGTATCCGGGTTAGGCTCCTGTCGTTGTGATAATTTTTTCGAAAGATAATTTTCTGAGGGTTCTAAATACTTCGATGATTTTAACCCAGGTTAAAATTCCTGCTGGTTTTTAATCGGACGTTTGTGCTGTCCTAAATAAAACAATTAGGCAGCTCAATTATGAAAAGAATGATCACTACCCTGCTTTTGGTAACTACAGCTATTGTTCTGTTTTCATCTTGTTCCAAAAAGAATGATGAAATAAAACCCGCTAAAAATTATGTGCTGGTACACGGTGCATGGCAGGCCCCTTATGTATGGGATGCAGTAAAAACCAGCCTGATCAATGCCGGTAATAATGTGACTGTGGTAGCACTTCCGGGCCATGGCAGCGATAACACCGTTCCTTCGGCCTTAACCTTAGATGTTTACAGAGATAAAGTGACTGAGGCTATATCAAAAATGAATGGAAAAGTTATCCTGGTCGGGCATAGTCTCGGGGGCATGATTATTTCTTCTGTTGCAGAGCAAAATCCAACGAAGATTGCAAAACTGGTCTATATCGCAGCCTATCTGCCAACTTCGGGGCAATCGCTGCTTGATCTGGCTAATACCGACGCAGGCTCTTTGCTTGGCGCACCGGGAATACTGATTCAAAACGCCAACGGAACGCTTGATGTAAAACAAGACCAGATTGCAAACGTCTTTATTCAAGATGGTTCTGCGCAAATTCAAAATCTTGTGTTGCAAAATTACCGCCCGGAACCTGCAATTCCATTTACGAATCCGGTAACATTGACCGCTGCTAATTTTGGTTCTGTTGAGAAAGTTTATATAAAAACGCTGCAGGACCATGTGGTATCCCCATCGCTGCAAGACCGCATGATCAATGCCGGCGACGTAAAAACAGTATATCAGTTAAATACCGGTCACACTCCGTTCCTGTCAAAACCAGATTCTGTTGCTGCATTGCTGACCGAAATAGGACGATAAAATGCTCGGATCAGCCTTAGCGCGGTTTACAACAGCTACCAGTGGATGAAGCGTCTCATTATTGTTAGACGCATTGTATTGGCCAACTGTATTAAATTTCAGTGCGGTAGCAAATGCGATGATTGAATACATACCAAATGAAATAATCCGGTAAAATCAATGACTTTACCGGATTTTATTTCGATTGCTTTCGCATTTCCTGACCGCGTCAGGATTATTTTATTTTAGAAAAAAGCCAAGCCTGCATTCTATTTCGAAAGAACGTTCAAAAATAGCTACCGAACGGTATCCGGTGGTTAAAAATTGAAGCGCTAAGGATACGAATATTGTTCGATTTTATTAGCGAGCATATGAAACCAATCTAAAGAACCGCCAATGAATATTCTGGCGGTTCAAAACTTACTTTTTCAACGACGCCATATCAATCACAAACCGATATTTGACGTCACCTTTCAATAACCGTTCGTAAGCTTCGTTGATGCTTTGAATATCGATCATCTCAATGTCTGAAGTGATATTATGCTGACCGCAGAAATCCAGCATTTCCTGCGTTTCTGCTATGCCGCCAATCATGGAGCCTGCAAAACTTTTACGACCCGGGATAAGGCTGAAGGCTGCAACCGGAAGTTGTTCGGCAGGAGCGCCAACCAAAGCGAGGGAACCATCTACGCGCAGCAAAGCGAGATAGGAATTTATATCATGCGCCGCAGATACCGCATCAAGGATAAAATGTAATTTACCAACATATCGCTTCATTTGTTCTGCGTCTTTCGATAACACAACCTCATCGGCTCCCAAACGTTTTGCTTCGGCAAATTTGCTTTGCGATGTTGTGAAAGCTACTACTTGTGCCCCCATCGCTTTTGCAATTTTGATCGCCATGTGCCCTAATCCTCCAATGCCTACAACACCCACTTTTTTACCTGGCCCAACGTTCCAATGGCGTAATGGAGAATACGTAGTAATGCCAGCACATAATAATGGAGCAGTCGCTGCCAGGTCAAGATTTTCCGGGATGTGCAAAACATAATTTTCGTCAACAACAATGGTTTCGGAATAACCGCCGAAAGTATGGGTGCCTAAATGTTTGTCCGGTGAATTGTATGTACCCGTCATGCCTGGTTCACAATATTGCTCCAACCCTTCTTTGCAATAGTCACATTCGCGACAGGAGTCAACAATACAACCAACACCAACTGTGTCGCCGACTTTAAATTTTTTAACGTGCGCCCCCACACGGATCACCTTACCCACTATTTCATGCCCGGGTACGCAGGGATAAATTGTCCCGGCCCATTCACCACGGGCAGTATGCAGGTCAGAATGACAAACGCCACAGTATAGAATGTCTATTTCGACATCGTGGACAGTTGGTTTACGGCGGTCGATATTCAATTGTTCCAACGGAGCTTCGGCAGCTTGATTGCCATAAGCTTTAATATTCGTCACTTCTTTCATTTTTTTGCTTTTGTTATTGTTATTAGACGATTTGTTACTTTACTTAAGATATCGGTTAAAGAACGATTCTAATTTATCAAATGGAATTTTATCCATTCTGTCATACAAATCAACGTGCCCTGCATTTTGCACTACATATAGTTCTTTGGGTTCGGATGCAGCCTTATAAGCATCTTCGCCAAAATATTTTGAGAATGCATGATCCCCTACAACAATTAACACGGGCCTTGGTGAAATCTCCGCTATGTGCGTCAACAGCGGAAAATTCATGAATGAGAAAGCCGAAGTAACCGCCCAGCTACCATTTGAGTTGATGGAGCGTTCATGATACCCCCTCGGTGTTCTATAATAATCCCAATATTCTTTTGCTATTGTATCAGCATTTGCGGCCAGCTTCCTGGGGTTTAGATCCGGCCCGTAGGCAGGTTTTCCAGCTTTCGCGTCAGCCCATCTTTGTTCACTCATCTGTGTCAACAATTTTGTGCGTTCTTCACTGGTCATTTTATCCAGCCAGCCACTGGCCATAACACGGCTCATATCATACATACTGGTTGTCGCGACGGCTTTGATGCGTTTATCCATTGCAGCCGCACTTAGACTAAACCCTCCGAAACCGCAAATACCGATTATGCCGATACGATTCTTATCCACAATCTTTTGAGTTCCGAGATAATCAACTGCAGCACTGAAATCTTCCGTATTGATATCGGGAGAAGCAATATTGCGCGGCGCTCCACTACTTTCACCTGTGTAGGACGGATCAAAAGCAAGTGATGCAAACCCGCGCTCTGCCATAGCCAGCGCATATAAACCTGATGATTGTTCTTTGACTGCACCAAACGGCCCACTGATAGCGATTGCTGCCATCAGCCCACTGCCCTGCTTTTTAGGCAAGTACAAGTCGCCGACAATGGTAATGCCGTAACGATTTTTAAAGCTTACTTTTTTTCTTGTCACTTTATCACTTAAGTGAAACGTATAATGCTCTTTTCTGGTAATTGTTGTGTCTGTCTTCCTGCCGGACTTTGCCCGGCCAAATAGCTGGGTAACTGACAACACAGCAATAAGCGTTATGAATATACTGTTCCGCATTTTGTTTATTTTGAGTCAATTGATTTAATAATTTTCGCAGGTATCCCACCTGCTATCCTATTACCGGGCACATCTTTGGTCACGAGCGCACCTGCTGCTACGATTGCATTTTCACCGATCGTTACACCGGGAAGAATAGATGCACCGGCACCAATCCACGCGTTGCGTTTTATCGTAACCGGCTTTGTAATTAATGCCTTTCGATCTTCTGGGTCTAACGGATGATTTTCTGTGATGATATTCACTTTTGGACCTATTAAAACGCCATCCTCGATGATGATGCCACCCATGTCTAAAAATGAACAGGCATGATTGATGAAGACATTGCGTCCTATCTCAATAAACCTTCCAAAGTTGGTATAGAAAGGTGGAAAAATGACCGTGCCCTCGTCGATGTTTTTACCAATAATTTCGGAAAGTATTGCACGCGTTTTTTGGACATCGCCAGAGCTATTCATCTCAGCAGAAAGCGCAATCGTTCTATTTACCACCTCATTAATTTTATAATAGTCCGGATCGGTCAAGCGAACAAGCAGGCCCAACTTCAAACGATCAAAAATTTGCTTTTCATCCATAACTATTAGTAATTCCGTTTTGATTAAAAAGGATACTGCAAATTTCCCCCTCGTCCGCTATATCGCGCTTATATAGGACACAGATGTTTTTACCAGTTTTACGGATTCAAGGAATATTACATCGAAACAGGCACAGAAGAAGGTAACTTTGTTACATAAAATCAGGCCATGGAAAAGATGCTAAGATTTGACAACGTGAAGCAGTACAACGAGCACATGGATACAGAAACCAGGCATCCGCTGGTTAGTGTTGTTAAATTCAATGAAACGCCTCAAATACTCAAATTCAAAGCTTATTTCGATATCTATGCCATTTTCTTCAAACTGGAGAAATGCGGAGCATTAACCTATGGCTGTCAACCATACGACTATGATGATGGCACCCTGATTTTTATAGGCCCCGGACAAGTTTATGCTGTTGACGGAGGAGAGGAACCTATACCATCAAAAGGATTTGGCCTTGTTTTTCATGCGGATCTAATCAAAGGAACACATTTGGGAAAGACGATCAAACACTACTCGTTTTTCTCGTACGAATCCAATGAGGCACTACATCTTTCGAGAAAAGAGCGTGCGTCCGTTTTAAACATTTTTAAAACAATCTCCGAGGAGATCAGCCAGAATATCGACAGTCATAGCAAAACGCTTATAGTTTCGAACATTGAGTTGTTGTTGAATTACTGCATGCGTTTTTATGATCGCCAGTTCATCACCAGAACAAATGCGAATAAAGACATTTTGGTGCGTTTTGAAAATCTGCTTGATGAATACTTCAAATCTGGTAAACCGCAAAGGCTAGGTTTACCAAGCGTAACCTGGTGCGCAGAACAATTGCATTTATCACCAAATTACTTTGGGGACCTGATCAAAAAAGAGACGGGCACAACAGCTTTGGATTATATCCAGCACAAGTTGATCGATGAAGCGAAGACAAGAATTTTTGATGCACAGAAAACAATAAATGAAGTAGCGACAGAATTGGGATTTAAGTACCAACAGCATTTTACCAGGCTGTTTAAACAGAAAACAGGCATAACCCCCAACGAGTATAGAAATCTAAATTAATTAAAAGATTGAACTTAATATAAAAGACAATAAGACGATGCAAATAACAAGAATAGGCTCCAAACCTTCAGCAAAAGGACCGGAAGATTGGTTTACCGGCGCCGTTCGCATTGATGCTTTATTCGAGCCGAACGACGCAAGACGATCCGCAGCAGCAACGGTTACTTTCGAGCCTGGTGCACGGACCGCGTGGCATACGCATCCGCTGGGCCAGACATTAATTATCACTGCAGGCTGCGGTTGGGTACAACGGGAAAGCGGTCCCATAGAAGAAGTTTTTCCAGGTGATATCGTTTGGTTTGAAGCGAATGAAAAACACTGGCATGGCGCGACCGCAACAAACGGTATGACACATATAGCCATCCAGGAAAGCTTAAACGGAAAAGTTGTTGAGTGGATGGAAAAGGTGTCCGACCAACAATATCCAAAACAGATATAGTGTGTCAATGCTGATTTTCTTTTTAAACGCATTGTATTGGCTACCTGTATTAAATTTCAGTCCGGTAGAAAAAGCGATGATTTGATACATCCAAAAATGACAAAAGCCTACAAAATCAATGATTTTGTAGGCTTTCAATTCGATTGCTTTCGCATTTCGTGACCGCGTCAGGATTCAAACCTGAAACCTTTTGATCCGTAGTCAAATGCTCTATTCAGTTGAGCTACGCAGCCATTTCCCGTTTGGGAGTGCAAAGATACAACGGGTTCTCTTTTTTGCAAGCGATATTTCAAATTTCTTACAAAGATTTTTATTTTCCATTTGTTACAGTCCACCCTTCACGCTTATTTATCAACATTTTCGGTTTTCCGGGCTTTCTGCTTTTACCCGAAAGATTCTGATTATTAACTTCGCCTCGCATGGCAAAAAAAGAAGCAGCAGAGACTCCGCTCATGAAGCAGCACCGGGAAATCAAGAACAAATATCCCGATGCCGTACTTTTATTTCGTGTAGGTGATTTTTACGAAACCTTCGGTGAAGACGCCCATATCGCATCGCGCGTGCTGGGTATTACGCTTACCAAAAGGGCCAAAGACTCGCCGGGCGCCATTGACCTGGCCGGTTTTCCGCACCATTCTTTAGATACTTACCTCCACAAGCTCGTAAAAGCAGGTTACCGGGTGGCCATCTGCGACCAGCTGGAAGATCCGAAAACCGTAAAAGGCATTGTGAAACGCGGGGTTACCGAACTGGTGACACCTGGTGTGGCCAGCAACGACAAACTCCTCGAGAATAAAACCAACAATTTCCTGGCAGCCGTTTTTCTTAACGAGCAGGAATGCGGCGTGGCTTTTGTAGATATCAGCACAGGCGAGTTTTACGCAGCACAAGGTAATATGGAATATATCGACAAGCTGCTGCAAAGCTTCCAGCCTTCTGAAGTGGTTTTGTCAAAAACGCAACATAAACGGTTCCGCGAATATTTCGATACCAAGGTTTATACGTTTCAACTGGAAGACTGGATTTTCCAGAAACAATATACATACGATGTCCTGCTCCAGCATTTTCAGACCCAATCGCTGAAAGGCTTTGGCATAGAAGATCTGGGTGGCGCCATCATTGCCGCAGGTGCGGCTTTGCATTACCTGAAAGATACAGAGCATCCCAACCTGCAACACATTAATGCGCTGCAACGTATAGTAGCCAACGATTTCCTGTGGATGGACCGTTTTACGATCCGCAACCTGGAGTTGCTAAGCAGTAGCGATGAAAAAGGTACCAACCTGCTCAGTGCCATCGACCGCACACACACGCCGATGGGTGCGCGTTTGCTGAAACGCTGGATGATCTTTCCATTGTTCGATAAAAAACGTATCGAGCATCGGCTAGACCTGACCAGTTTCTTCATTAAGAACCAGGATCTGAACCACAGCTTATCGCAAAGCATTCGCCAGATTGGTGATGTGGAACGCCTGGTAGGTAAGATTCCGCTGAAAAAAGTGAATCCACGCGAAGTATTGCAATTGGCCAAAAGCATGGAGTTTATCGGTCGCATCCGCGAAGAAGGATTAAAGGCTGATTTTCCGCCACTGTCGCAAATGTTGGAGGCGATACAACCGCTGGCCGATGTGCAGCAGCGCATCCGTGAAGTGATTGTGGAAGAAGCGCCGGCTGTAGCCGCAAAAGGCAACATGATCCGCGACGGCGTTCATGACGAGCTCGACCAGTTGCGCGCTATTTCGCGCGATGGTAAGGGGTATCTGTTGCAAATTCAGCAAACCGAATCACAACGCACAGGTATCAGCTCGCTAAAAATAGCGTACAACAATGTGTTTGGTTATTACCTCGAGGTAACGCACGCACATAAAGATAAGGTTCCGGCCGACTGGATCCGCAAGCAGACGCTTACCAGCGCAGAACGGTATGTGACGCCAGAGCTGAAGGAATACGAAGAAAAGATCCTGGGTGCCGAAGAAAAGATCCTGGCGCTGGAAATGGATATTTACCAGCAGCTGATATCGGTTATTGATCCATACATCGCTACTATTCAGCAAAACGCGCATATCATTGCACAGCTGGATTGCCTGCTGAGTTTTGCATACGTCGCTAAGCAGTACAATTATCACCGACCGGTATTGGTTGACGAACCGGTACTGAATATTAAAAATGGCCGCCACCCGGTAATTGAGCAACAGCTTCCGCCGGGAGAATCTTATGTGGCCAACGATATTCTGCTCGATAAAGAAAATCAGCAGATCATCATCCTCACCGGTCCCAACATGAGTGGTAAGTCTGCCCTGCTCCGCCAAACGGCCATTATTACATTGATGGCGCACATGGGCAGCTTTGTACCTGCAGATGGCGCGCAGGTAGGTCTTACCGATAAAATATTTACCCGCGTGGGTGCTTCCGACAACCTCAGTGGCGGCGAAAGTACCTTCATGGTGGAGATGAACGAAACCGCCAGCATTATCAATAATATCACCGAACGCAGCCTGGTATTGCTCGATGAAATTGGCCGCGGCACCAGCACTTATGATGGTATTTCTATTGCCTGGTCGATCGTGGAGTACATGCACGATCACGCATCGCAGGCTAAAACACTTTTTGCGACGCACTATCACGAGCTAAATGACCTGGAGGCCCAGTTGCCGCGTGTCAAAAACTACCATATCACGCATAAGGAAACTGGCAACAAAGTGATCTTCCTGCGCAAACTGGCGCCGGGCGGCAGCAGGCATAGTTTTGGTATCCAGGTAGCCCGCATGGCAGGTATGCCGCCGGCTTTGCTGGAACGCGCCGATGAGATCCTGGCCACGCTGGAAGAGAAGCACGGCGACACCGGCGCTACCGCACAAAAAGTAAAGCAGATACCGAAAGCCAATAATTTCCAGCTGAACATTTTTGACGGCATCAGCGAAGATCTGCGCCGGGTGCAACAGGTATTGCAAGTGACCGACATCAACCGGCTGACACCAGTGGAAGCGCTGCTGAAGTTGAATGAATTGAAAAATATTGTAGAAAATTATCAGTAGTAACCAGATGGTTTTTCCATTTGCCTGGGACAAAATCTAAAACAATTTCTCCGTTGAAAAAACCATTCACTACGATCGTCGTCAGTTTTGCGTCTTTACTACCGCTTCTGCTGGGTTGCTTTTCATCTAAGAAAAGCCAGCGCGAAGCTTATGAAAAAGCGCAGCAGGTGGCGCCTTTCGACGCTGTGATCGTTCCAGGTGTGCCATTTAAAGACGGCCACTGGGACACGGTGATGAAAGCGCGGGTGCTTTGGTCCTGGGTTTTATATAAAAATGGCGTGGTTAAAAATATCATCTATTCCGGCGGTGCAGTTTATTCTCCCTATTTGGAAGCGAAAATAATGGGACTCTATGCACAACAGCTTGGTATTCCGCAGGAGAATATCTTTTACGATACACTGGCGCAACACAGTACAGAAAACGTTTATTATTCGTATCTGCTCGCCAAAAAGATTGGTTTTAAAACCATTGCGCTTGCCACAGATCCATTTCAATCATTGATGCTGCGCGGATACACCAAACGTCGCTTCATGACCGCTATCTTTCATCTTCCTTTCTCAACCGATTCAATATCAGCGTACAATTATTTCGATCCTGTTATAGACCCGCAAAGTGCATTTGTAAATCCCTGGGAACCAATTACCCAAAAGAAAGGGTTTTGGGCTCGTTTCAGAGGCACTTTAGGTCGTGATATTAACTGGGCGCCCTATAAAAACGGACGCGTTGATCCCTTATAATTAATTATATATTAAACTTAAATAGTTGTTCCTTTTCGAGGAAAAGCTTTTACCTTCGCTTCGCTTACTTCACATCCACAACAATTCACAGCCCAATACCGGCGCATATTGCCGGGTTATTACAACGGGCTTGTATCTATTCTCGGACATGGAATAATTACTTGCTGTAAATACGTATTTACATGGATGCCTTTGTGCATCCCGGACCATAAAAACAAAAACAAAACGAAGTGATGAACGAACAGACGATGCATAAAGAGGTATTTGTGAAAACCGATGTTTTCTCCGGTCATTTTATTGACAGTAAAAGCTATTTTCTTCAGAAGTATAATAAGCTGCCAAGTGTTACCATCATCCGGCAACTTAACTACAGCAAAGCCTATTCTTTTCTGAAAGCCGAATACGGCGATATGATCGTTTCTGAATTTCACTACGCGGCCATCAATCACAAGAAAACCAAAGAAGAAAAAGAGGAATCGATCATTGAACTCAAGAATGATATCGTGCTGGAAATGGGCGATGGTTATTGCGAGTTTTATTTCCACGATCGTGAAAATGCTTTTCTCAAAACGCTGATCCAAAAATTTACCGCGATGCGCGGACGTAAACGGATGCAGCCGCGGGAAATACATCTGATCACTAAAGGTGAATACGGACTGGAGCTAACGAAAATGGACGTAAAACGTACCCGTCTCGACCTGAAATTGTTTTACGAAGATAATTTCCAGGATGTACACCAGACTATATTAAAAAGACTCAATAAGGCCGACGATAAAGGTATTGTGCTGCTGCACGGCCTTCCGGGTACCGGTAAAACCACTTATCTGCGTTACCTGGTGGGTAAACTAAAAAAACGGGTATTGTTTGTGCCGCCTGATCTGGCCGGTCAAATCGTAAATCCGGATCTCGTAAAACTACTGATCGAAAATCCAAACAGTGTGCTCGTTATCGAGGATGCGGAAAATATTGTGATGCAGCGCCAGCAAGGCAGCGATTCGGCAGTAAGCAACCTGCTGAATATCTCTGACGGTTTGCTCTCCGATTTCCTGAATGTACAGGTGATCTGTACGTTTAACAGTAACCTCAGCACCATCGACAAAGCTCTGACGCGTAAAGGCCGCTTGATTGCCAGTTATGATTTTGGAAAATTGTCGGTAGAAAAGGCACAACAACTGAGCAAACATCTCGGTCACAACCATAAGATCACCGATCCTATGACGATTGCTGAAATTGCAAATCAGAAAGAACGTACGTATGCTTTGCCTGAAACGCCAAAAATCGGTTTCAGAATCGGCAGCACGGGAAGTTGATCAATAAGGTAAAATCCTGGTTAAAAGTCAAAATTCAATGGACGGTTAAGAGGGCTTCAGGCTTCCGCTTCTTTTGAATTTTGACTTTTTTTTCATTCTTTATTGAAATGAGGCAAGCTTTCCGGCCAACCGACCGTTATCATCCTGACGGCTACAATAAAGACATTTTCCTTGGTGTGGCCTACACTACTGAAAATATTTTGCAAATAAATAGTTGTATCCCGTCCGATATAATCTTGTATCAGGGCATAAAAGATATTTGCCAGAAACTGTCCGACAGTGTCCAATGCTGTTACCTTTTTGCGCGATACGATATGTGCCTGAAAGCGTTGCATCATTCAATTCATTTAGTCTAAAGTCTACACCCTAGTACAAAAAAATCTATGCCAGCAATTGTTTCAACGTTCGGGCATTACTATAGGCCGAATCGAATGTGGTGTTATTAAAGTAAATAAATGCCTCTGTTGCAGCAGGTATTTCGTTTGCAAGCAATGCTAATTGCCGTTCGCTATAGGCCGACTCGAAGAGCTGAGGCACTCCATGCATTCTTTTGTAGAAAACTTTTCCGCTGTTTACATTTTCTTCCGGCAACCCGGGAAAACTCACACTGCAAAACGTCAGATGATTTTCCTTAAATGCTGCAAATACTTGCGCACGCCACCAGGAAACGTGCCGGAACTCAATCACGTTATGCAGATGATGCGGTATATTCTTTAAAATATCCTCGAGCCGTTCTTCTGAAAATGAATAAGAAGGCGGCAATTGAAATAAGGTACAGGCAAGTTTTTCGCCCAAACCCCTTGCCACAATATCGTTAAATTCCTCAATCTTGGCTTTCGCCTCCTTCATCCTTAGCGTATGCGTCACTATGCGGTGCATTTTTACCGAAAAACGAAAATCGTCAGGAACTTTTTTCGCCGCTTTTTCAAGCGCATTTGCCGTAGGAAAACGGTAAAAGGTATAGTTTAATTCCACCGTATTGAAAACCGTACTGTAATATTCCAGTTGCCGGGATCCGGGTACGTCAGCCGGATAAAAATCATTTTTCCAAGAAGAATAACTATATCCCGAAGTGCCGATATAACGTGTCTGAACCATCTTAGTGGCCGATAGAAAAGCATGCCAGCATAAGAAATAAGCGGTTAGCGTTTGGGTTTTTGACTTTTGGATTTACACCAACGATTGCAGGTATTCATAAAGATCGTCCCCTTCCCAGCTACCTTCATATTTGGCGCCGTTAATAAAAAAAGTAGGGGTACCGTTTACGCCGCTGCGCATGCCGCTTTCAAAATGTTGTTCTACTTTGTCGGCTAATGCTTTTTGCGTGACATCATGCTCAAATTTCGGCATATCGAGTTTAAGCGTTTCCGCAAAATCGAACAGCGCTTGCGGACTTAAATTCTTCTGATGTTCGAAAATGATGTCGTGCATTTCCCAGAACTTGCCCTGCAACGCTGCTGCTTCAGATGCGATCGCCGCCATGATCGCATGCGGATGCATTTCGCCCAGCGGGAAATTGCGAAAAATAAACCTCAGGTCATCGCCCATTTTCTGTTGCAGTTTTTTCAGGATCGGATACGCGCGGCCGCAATGCGGACATTCATAATCGCCATACTCAACCAGTTCGATCGGCGCATCATTTTTACCATAGCTGTGGTCCTGGTCTGATACAGGAGGATGTAAAGACATAATCGTTGTTTGAGTGGTTAATTGTTTAAGTCATTTTCGGCTACCTGGTCCATTTCCTCCAGTGCGTTTAAGATGCCATCTGCCCCAGGATTAACACCCGTAGGAGAAAGATAGTTCCAACGCACGACGCCCGCTTCATCGATTACATACAAAGCGCGTTTGCACTCGCCCAGTTGTTGATCGTACACCCCGTATTGTTCAGATACGGCGCCTTTCGGTTCGAAATCGGCCAATAGCGGAAAATGCAGATTGCGATCGTGACTAAATGCCATGTGACACCATTTGCCGTCCACCGAAATACCGATCATTTCGGCATTAAGTTTATGGAAGTACTTAAGCATTTCGTTATAAAGTGCCATCTGGTCGCTGCAAACAGGACTCCAGTCTGCCGGATAAAATGCAAGGATGACACGTTTTCCCCGGAATTCCGATAAACTGATTTTCTGGTCGGGAGTAGCATATAATGAAAACTCTGGCGCCTTTGTACCTACTGAAAGCATATTAAAAGTTTATTATCGAAAGTTAGGCAGAAATGCGACAACAAACAATCTCTATCTTTTGGCGCTGGAGGCAGGCTTTGGTAAATTAATGGTCTGATAATACGACCGCAGTTTTTTTACCTTTTCTTACCGACGTAAGTAATAATAACGGCAACGACAATAAAAATATCATACCTACCAACAAATAAGCGTCGTTGAAGCTAAGTAGGTTGGCTTGTCTGCTGATGCCGTTATCGATCAGTTTGATCGCATTATTGTGCGCATCGAAACCGCTGGCGCCTTTCGCAATAAAATATTGAGTGTATGACTGCAGCCTGGAGGTAGCTAACGGATTGTAGGCTGTAACGTTTGAAACGAGATCGGAACGATGAAGCGCATTACGATTTGCCAGAAAAGTGTTGACCATGGCAATACCGAACGATCCGCCCAATTGCCGCATCATATTGTTCAGCGCCGCGCCTTGAGGAATATCTTGCGGTCGCAACGAAGAAACGGCCAGGGTGGTAAGTGGTACGGTAACCAACGCCAGACCGAGCCCACGCCATATCAACGGATTGGTGATATCCCCGCTGCCGGCTTGTAAATTCAACACTGACATCTGCCAGCTAAACAAAACAAAAAAAGCCATCCCTGTTATAATCATCACTACGGGAGAGATACCTCTTTGTAATAAACGCGCCGATACGATTAATCCACCGATGGCGAGTACCGCACCCGGCAACAATAGTAAACCGGTTTGTGTGGGCGTAAAATTCAACAGGCGCTGCGCAAATACCGGCGTCAGAAATACGGAACTGAAAATACCGATACCTGCCACGAAAGTCAGCGCGGCGGCAATACTCAGATTGCGACTTTTAAGCACTCTTAAATTTACCACAGGATGATCTGTATGCAGCTCCCACCAGATAAATAAAAGAATGCCGAAAAATGCGATTACCGAGAGCCAGATGATATAATTGGTCGCAAACCAGTCTTCCGTTTCACCTCGTTCCAGTACGGTTTGCAGCGCGCTTACGCCAATGGCTAGCAGCAAAATGCCCGCCCAATCTATTTTGCCCGTCTGCGGTTTGATCTCCGGCTCTTTCAGCAAAGCAATACAAAGGCAAGTAACCGCTATACCGATGGGCACATTAATATAAAATATCCAGGGCCAGGAATAATATTCTGTGATATAACCACCCAATGTAGGGCCGATAGTGGGACCGATAAACACACCTACACCGAATAATGCGCTGGCAACATTTTGCTTTTCCCTGGGATACTGCTCAAAAACGATGGCCTGCGACACCGACAACAACGCGCCCCCTCCCATGCCTTGCAGAAATCGAAACGCCACCAGCATCCAGATATTGGAAGCTTGCCCGCACATAAACGAACAGAAAGTAAATGCAATAACAGAACCGATATAATAGTTGCGCCGGCCTAGTTTCGCGGCCAGGAAACTAGTAAGCGGAATAATAATCACATTAGCGATCGCATAAGAAGTGATCACCCATGAAGTATCTTCCAGCGTGGCGCCGAGATTGCCACTCATATGAGATAAGGCAACATTAACGATGGATGTGTCAATAAGCTCCATAATGGCGGCCGCAATGACCGTCAGTATGAGTATAGTTCTGCGCATGGCATTAAATATTTGAGAAAAGAACCTTTAATATACCGATCGGTATATTAAAGGTTAAAAATATTAGCGACCGTTATTCATAGCTACCAAAGCCTCCTCTGGCGACTGACGGGAAAATGCATACATCTGTGCTGTATTGCCTACATGGATCTCATAGTTTCGTTGAGCCAATGCATCAGCTAGTGCCTGCGCTACTTCTTGCGGGGGAATACCATTTTCGCCGCCTATTTCTTTAGAAAACGCCGTATTAACCAATGGAGGCATCAGTTCGTACACCTTAATATTGGTTGCTTGTGCCAATGTAAGTCGCAATGACTGTGTATAAGAATGCAACGCCGCTTTGCTGGCAGAATAAGTAGGGATATTAATACCCGGAACGAATGCTACGATGGAGCTCACATTGACTACGGCCGCTTCCGGCTGCATTGCCAGTAACGGTAGAAGTTTTTCCGTAAGGCTGATAATCGAAAGATAATTGGTCATAATTTCCTGGCTCGCTTTCTCGAAAGCATTAGCACCTGGGTACAAGCGATAGTAAAATGCATTGCCCGCATTGTTGATCAGCATGCTGAGATTGGAATAATCGCTGTTGATTTTTTTCACCAGTGCATCCACGTCTTTCTCTAGGGTGACATCACAGACAAACGGAGTAACATTGTCGAGTTTCGCTGCAGCCTCATTCAGTCTTGCTTCGTTTCGGCCGGTAATAATAATATGGTGGCCTTGTTCCGAAAACAGCTTTGCCATTTCAAAGCCGATACCTGCGCTACCGCCGGTAATGAGAATGGTCTGTTGTTTGTTCATTCTTTGTTTTTTTAAAATGAAGGAATAATTAGTATAAAATGTTTTCTATTAAAATAGCAGTTCCCTGTCCCACACCTACGCACATTGCTGCAACACCATACCGCGCCTTTCGACGGCGTAGTTCCAGCGCAAGGTGTCCGGTGATCCGGTTGCCCGACATGCCCAATGGATGCCCTACAGCTATAGCGCCGCCATTTACATTTAACTTGTCCGGATCAATACCAAGCTCATCGGCACATACCAAAACCTGAACCGCATAAGCCTCATTGATCTCAAACAGATCGATATCGGTAATGGAAAGGCCGGTTTGCGCCAGCAACTTTTGGGTGGCCGGAATAGGGCCGGTACCCATAATATCTGGATGAACCCCAGCCGAACTGGAAGCGATAATTTTAGCAATTGGCGTTAAGCCATAGCGGGCAACGGCTTCGCCCGACGCAACTAAAATCGCCGAAGCGCCATCATTGATGCCGGAAGAGTTACCTGCGGTAAGCGAGCCTCCCGAACGGAACACAGGCTTCAACGCCGCCAGTTTTTCGAGGGAAGTATCAGGCCTTGCGCCTTCATCTATTATTCCTGCACTGCCTTTTTTCAAGAATTCCGGTGCAGCGATTAGCTCTTCGTTCCATATACCCGAGTTCCAGGCAGCCATATATTTTTGATGGGATTGCAGCGCAAATGCATCTTGCCGTTCGCGGCTTACCTGCCAGCGTGCTGCAACGTTTTCCCCCGTTTCGCCCATTGAATAAGGCTCATATTGTTCGTTAAATTTTGGATTCATAAACCGTGAGCCAAGTGTGGTATCCGCCATTTCGAGATGACGGTCGAAAGGTTGCTGCGCTTTTGGAATCACATAGGGCGCACGACTCATGCTCTCTACCCCACCCGCAATAACCAGCTCAGCAGCACCCGTCACTATCTGGGCATAACCGTTCATGATGGATTGCATACCGGATGCACACAACCGGTTGACCGTATATGCCGGTACCGTTATCGGCAAGCCACCCAATAGAGCGGCAAACCGGGCTATATTACGGTTATCCTCGCCCGACTGATTGGCGCAACCAAATATTACTTCATCAATAGCGGCGGCTGGTACCTGGCTGTTTCGTTGCAGTAATGCCGCTATTGTCGCGGCAGCAAGATCGTCCGGACGTATGCCGGAAAGCAGACCGCCGTATTTGCCTACCGGCGTCCGCTGGAAATCAACTATAAAAACCTCTTTCATTTTATACCGATCGGTATTTTATTTAAGCTAAAAAAATCAAAGTTCCCGGATCATTTTTTCGACGGTTTGCAGGATCATATTGCGATGCTGCACCTTGCCTGTTAATTTGTGGATCATAATACAACCCTCGATAGTTGCCACTATAGTAAATGCAATTTGCTCCGCATCTGCCGCTTTCGCAAATTCGCCCTGCTCCTGGCCTTTCTCTATAAGTCGCATAATATTGTTCTTCCAGTTCATAACGGCACCCAGCGCTTTCTTTTTCAATTCCGGATGTGTATCGTCTGCTTCCGTTGCGGTATTTAAAATAGGACAACCGCCTTGCTGGAAAGGATAATTCTGGTAGTGCTCGTATACGTCCACATAGGTCATCAGTTTTTCCCGAATGCCGGTACGTTTGCTCATTTCGGTATTGATGATTGCCTGTAGATTCTGTAAATTATAGTCAAAAACGGCCAATGCCACTTCGTCTTTATTGGTAAAATTTCCGTAAATGCTTCCTTTTGTCAGCCCGGTAGCCTCCGTAAGATCGGTGAGTGAGGTACCCGCATAGCCTTTCTTATTAAAAACCGGCGCGGTTTTCTCCACTATATATTGCCTGGTTTTCTCCGCCTTGCTCATACACTTTTCATTTTTGACGACCCAAAGATATATACCGATCGGTATAATTTCAAAAATATTTTTATTTATGCCCGTATCGCTTCGGCTTAATGGTCAACCTCTGATTTTAGGGAGAAGGTTTGATTCCTGATCTAAATCGACAATCCGTGTTCCGGCATAAAAATTGCTGGTAATTTTACTTCAAATACCAATTACGGTATCAATCAAATAATTATTTTCGCGGAATGAACAAGACTTTGATCATCACCGGCGGCGCCGGATTTATTGGTTCTCATGTAGTACGCCTGTTTGTAACTAAATATCCGGACTATAAGATCATCAACCTGGATGCCCTGACCTACGCCGGAAACCTTGAAAACCTGAAAGATATCGAGCATTTACCTAATTATACATTTGTAAAAGCGGATATTACCGATGCTGAAACCATTCGACAGATTTTTCAACAATACCAACCCGACGGTGTGATTCACCTGGCTGCAGAGAGTCATGTAGACCGTTCTATTACCAACCCAAATGCATTTATCCAGACCAATGTAATGGGTACCGCCAATCTTTTGAATGCCGCAAAAGAACGCTGGCAAAATAATTATGAGGGGAAACGCTTTTACCATGTTTCTACCGATGAGGTTTATGGTTCACTTGAGGAAACTGGTTTCTTCCTGGAAACTACTCCTTACGATCCGCAGTCCCCTTATTCCGCTTCTAAAGCGGCGTCTGACCACCTGGTCCGTGCTTATGGCAACACTTACGGGCTTCCGTTTGTGCTTACTAACTGCTCCAACAATTATGGTCCGAATCATTTCCCGGAAAAATTGATTCCACTGTTTATCAATAATATCCGCAATAATAAATCGCTTCCGGTTTATGGCGACGGTAAATATACCCGCGACTGGTTATTTGTCATCGACCATGCCCGTGCCATCGACGTAGTATTCCACAACGGCCGCAATGCCGAAACATATAATATCGGCGGTTTTAACGAATGGCAGAATATTGAACTCGTAAAATTGCTTTGCAAAACGATGGATGAAAAACTGGGGCGTGAAGCCGGTACTTCGGAAAAACTGATTACCTATGTAAAAGATCGTCCGGGCCACGACAAGCGTTATGCAATCGATGCCTCTAAAATCAACAAAGAACTGGGCTGGGCGCCCTCTGTTACTTTCGAAGAAGGCCTGGCTAAAACCATCGACTGGTATCTCGCCAACGAAGCATGGCTCAACAATGTAACGAGCGGGGAATACCAGAAATACTATCAGGAACAATATTCTTAAATTATAGGAATAACCTGAAATAATCATTAAAAGCAGCATCACATAAAAACACGGAATGAAAGGTATTATCCTTGCCGGCGGTTCAGGAACCCGCCTTTATCCACTCACCATTGCAGTCAGCAAGCAGCTGATGCCGGTCTACGACAAGCCGATGATCTACTACCCGCTAAGCACATTGATGCTGGCAGGTATCCGTGAAATCCTGATCATCACGACACCAGCCGATCAGGAAGGTTTCAAAAAACTGCTCGGCGACGGCAGCAATATCGGTTGCCGTTTCGAATACGTGGTACAGCCAAGCCCCGACGGCCTGGCACAGGCATTTATTCTTGGCGACAGCTTTGTCGGCAACGATCCTGTGGCATTGGTACTGGGCGATAATATCTTTTATGGCTCCGGGATGGGCACCATGTTGCGCAAAAAAGCGAACCCTGAGGGTGCCGTTGTTTTCGCCTACCAAGTGCATGATCCTGAACGATATGGAGTAGTTGAGTTCGACAAAAACTTTAAGGCGCTAAGCATTGAGGAAAAACCGAAACAGCCGAAATCGCACTATGCGGTACCCGGGCTTTATTTTTATGATAACGATGTAGTCAACATTGCCAAATCGATCAAACCGTCGCCACGCGGTGAGCTTGAAATCACCGATGTCAACCGGGTCTATCTCGAGGCGGGAAAACTGGAAGTAGGCGTGCTGGATCGCGGCACTGCCTGGCTGGATACCGGAACTTTCGATTCATTGATCCAGGCTGGACAGTTTATTGAAGTTATCGAAAAACGCCAGGGACTAAAGATAGGTTGTATCGAAGAAATTGCCTACCGAAACGGATGGATCAGCGATGAGCAAATGAGCAAACTCGCCGATCTGTACCTGAAGAGTGGCTACGGCGCTTATCTCAAACAAATGATTGGTCATATCTAACTAAAGAAAAGAATCCGTCCCAGCTTTTGAGGCGGATTCTTTTTTATGCAATACCTTGACGTATCTTAGTAAACCAGCCCATTTTTTTGACTAAAACAGATCCACATGTCCTCCTGGTTAAATGATGAACAGCTAAAAGAAATACCGTTCCGATACCTGGGCAAGCAGGTGCAGATTTCCGCCAAAGCGAGCATTTATGGCGCAGAGCGTATCGAAATACATGACCATGTCCGGATCGATGATTTCTGCATTATCTCCGCCGGTACAGATGGTTCGATCATTCTCAGCAATCATGTACATATTGCCTGCCATAGCATAGTGATGGGTAACGCCGGCATCTTTTTCGATGAATTTAGCGGCGTATCGCCGAGATGTACTGTGTTGTCCAGTTCCGACGACTATTCCGGAAATGCGATGATGGGCCCTACGCTGCCCGATAAATATCGGAAAATATTTTCCGCCCCAATTCGCATTGGCAAGCATGTTCCGATCGGCGCTTCCTCTATTGTAATGCCAGGTATTTCTATCGTAGACGGAGCGGCTGTAGGTGCCTTTTCTTTTGTGAGCAAAAATCTCAAAGAGCGTTACTTGTACTCCGGCCATCCGATCCGGAAGCTCAAGAAACGGTCCGAAAAAATATTTGAACTGGAGCAGGCATTCCGTGCAGAACAATTTGCAAAAAAACAAGTGTTATAAATGCTTTCTCCTACGACCAAGCTTGTATTCCTCAGTAATATACCGGCGCCTTACCAGGTAAAATTTGCCGGTGCACTGCAACCGTATTTCGATACACAGTTCTGGTTTTACGATGAGATCCGCGGCCGTGACAGTTGGTGGAAAGTGCCTTTAGGAGCCCACTGCCGCATTATACCGAATGTGCTGTTACGGGAGAAAGCCCGATATTATACACGCAGTCATATCACGTGGCTGAATGAATTCAACCCTGATATTGTCATGTTGGGCGGATTTTCTATACCGGCAAACTATGCTGCCTACCGATGGGCAAAAAAGAACGGTAAAAAAACGGTCGTACTTACGGAAATGTCCCGGACCGCAGGTGGGGAGCTACGTGGACTCAGCTGGGAGTGGAAAATATTAAGACGTCTGTATAAAGAGGTAGACGCAGTTTTCACCATCAATGAAGAAAGTTTTCATCAGTTTAAAGAAATCATCGGTTTTGGAGAGAAGGTGAAACAAGCAAGATATGCTGCCGACCTGGAACCGTATTTTCGCCACGAGGCAAGAGCACAGAAAGAAACTTATACGGTTCTTTTTGCAAACCGTCTTACTGAAATTTACAACCCACTCGCTGCCATCCGCATCTTTCAGAAAGCCCGGCAACAGTATCCCAACCTGCTCATGAAGATGAATGCTGCAGGGCCGCTGCGTGGGGCCTGCGAAAATTTGATTAAGGAATTAGAACTCGAAAATCATATTTCTTTCCTGGAATCTATTCCTGCCTGGGATGACCTGCACCTAGTTTACCAATCAAGTGATATATTGCTGTTGCCCGCGAATTTCAGCGCCGGTAATTTTACCATTTGCGAAGCGATGGCCTCCGGCATGGGCATTATCATCTCGGATAAAATATTAGGCAACGGCCGTGATATCATCAACGAGGTAAACGGATTTAATCTGCCTCTTAATGAGGATCTTTTTGGAGAGAAACTATTGGAATATATTCGTCATCCGAACCTGTTTGCGGAGCATGCAGCCCACAACCGTCCCCTGGTTCGGCCACTAGGCATGCTGGGGACAGCACAATTGTTTGCTTCACTGCTTAACAATATTTAAAGCACTGATTGGTATTAGAAGAACCTGCGACTAAAGCCCGGTATCCAGAGCCCTACAGTCGACCTGCTTTTGCCGAATTGCCAAATTGGTTTCCCTGCACCCCACCGGTATGAATGCACAGTATTTTTGCCTTATCCGGAAATTCACCCCTCACGATCATTTCCTGCAATCCAAACATCATTTTGCCAGTATAGACCCGATCGAGTTCAATACCCGTTTCGAAAAGGAACGTATCCATGAACCTTTCTAAGGTCGGCGCCGTTTTTCCGAAGCCGCCAAAATGCCATTCATCGGTGATCCTAAATTTTTCCTTTTTTTCCGCGACTAAAAAAGGGCCGATTTCATCTTCCAGGTACCGGCCGCCTTTCATAGGTGCAAACCCAATTAGATGTTGACATGCCGGCAGCGCATGACGAATACCAGCCAATGTTGTTCCGGTGCCTACAGACAAACAGATATGTGTGTAAGCGTTCCCGATCAAATTAGCGATGAGCGCGCAGCCTCTTCTGCCCGCCTCATTGGCGCCTCCTTCGGGAATAATAAATGGTTGATGAAATGTTTCGGATAGGTGCGCTAAATAAGCGACCTGATTTTTATGCGCATATTCTTCGCGGCTTACACCATGCAGTTGCATGCCGTAACCGAGACAATCTTTTAGCGTAGCTGTCAATTGCGGTTCCATGCCCCGAACAATGCCCACGGAATGGAATCCATATTTTTTTGCAGCAGCAGCGGTAGCAACAAGGTGATTAGAAAATGGGCCACCGAAAGTTAGTACCGTGTCGAAACCTTTCTCTTTTGCTTCCTGCAAATTGTAGATCAGCTTATACCATTTATTGCCGGAAATTACGGGATCGAAAAGATCGAGCCGTAGCATAGCCACAATCATGCCGCCTGCGCCCCGCCAGTTTTCCAGCGATTGCACCGAAATGTTAGCAGCCGCAGCTTGCGCCTCTTTAATTATATCCATATTCGCGGAGATAATTTTCATTATCGCGCCATTTCGGACGTACTTTAATAAAAAGCTCCAGGTGCACTTTTGCCTCCAGGAATTCCTCTATTTTTTTGCGGGCGTTAATACCGAGCTGTTTGATCATGCTGCCGCCCTTTCCGATCAATATTACCTTTTGTGTTTCCCTGCTTACGATGATCTCTGCCTTGATTACATTCAAAGTCGGTTTTTCTTCGAAAGATTGAATGATTACAGCACTGTGATATGGAATTTCTTCGTGGTATAAATTATAGATCTGCTCACGGATCAGCTCGCTGACAAAGAAACGGACCGGCCGGTCGGAGATGCTGTCTTCCGGGTAGTATGGCGGCGCTTCGGGCATATGCTTTAATACGGCCGGAATGATTTTATCGACATTCTTTTTTTTAGCAGCCGACACCGGCATCACCTCCCATTTCGGAAACCGTTCCTGGAAGAGTTTTACACGTGCCTCGATCTCTTTTTTATCTTTTACGGTGTCGATTTTGTTAAGCAGTAAAATGGCGGGCACCTTTAGTCGCAGCATTCCCGCTATCGCCTCCATTTCTTCTGCCGGCTGCGCAATGTCATGCACAAGAATAGCCACGTCGGCATCTTCCAAGGCACTTTTTACATGCAGCATCATTTTGTTATGCAGTTTATATTTTGGTTCGATAATCCCCGGGGTGTCGGAAAAAATAAGCTGATACTCCGGCTCGGTAAGGATACCCAAAATACGGTGACGAGTAGTTTGCACCTTGGGGGAAGTGATAACCAATTGCTCGCCCAGTAAGGCATTGAGCAAGGTTGACTTGCCAGCGTTGGGCGCACCGAATATATTAACGAAACCTGATTTATGAACTACTGCCATGTCCGCAAAAGTACTATCTGTAATGGGATTTAAAGAATTACTGTAAATAATATACGATAAAGACTTGGATTTTAAAAAGTTTGCCTTACTTTTGCATTCAGATCGCGAGATAGAGCAGCGGTAGCTCGTCGGGCTCATAACCCGAAGGTCACTGGTTCGATCCCAGTTCTCGCTACAAAAATTGGAAGGCCGGAAAATCTCCGGCCTTTTTTATTTTCCGGCATTTCAAGCCGTCGGCACTAGCGGCGATCAAGGAAAGGAGGATCGGATCTGGTGTCACGGTTCGAATTCGTTTTTTTTAAAATCGTTTTTACGCTCTTTTAAATTAACCGCCGTAAATAGTTGTATACTGTTACCGCAATAGCTGCCAGACTCAATGTACCAGCACCTGTTTAAATACAGTCTTTCCCTGGTTATTATAAACAACCAATACATAATTGCCGTGCAACAGGTTGGCCAGCCGTAACTGAGTGATCCCTCCGGTGGTGCCCGACCGATATACATTACGCCCGTCCATTGTAAATACTGCTACACGAAAATATGCTGTGGCAGGAGTCAATACTTGAAACATGCCGCTGGGACTTGGATTCGGATACACATTGAAACTGTCGTTTAGAAAAACCTGTTGTTGCTGCGCATCCGACTGAGCCACACGTTGCGTTGTGGAAATATTGTCGATCACGATACTCGCCAGATTCATTTCAGACTCACCAGAAGCGGCATATTCAAAATTCGAAACATCTATTTGTTTGGCGGCAACGGTAATCAGCCACGGTTTATTCGTTTGCGGATAATTTACCGGCAGTGTGAAACTACTTATGTTACAGTGTTTGGCATTAAGACGTGTCAACTGCAAATTATCAGAGCTGAGTTCCGAAAAAACGGCCCCGGATGCGATCGTCAGATTACTGACACCTTGAAGATTAAAATCCTGGTTATAGGGCGCTGTGCGGCCCTTGTTGTCAATCGTCGCCGTTTGCTTATACTGGCTGTTTAAAGAAATAGCCGCACTGTCTGATTTTTTCCAGCAATGCTGGCGGATAGCAGGTTCCAGCAAACTCATTTTTGTATACCGCGAATTTACCCCGTATAATGCCGTGATTGTATTGCTTCTTCCCCTGACTCTTGAAGGAAACGGCACTTCATTTACGCCTCTGGCCAAAATACCTTTTACCACTCCAAATCCGGAAACAGTGGCTAAACTTGTTATTAACGGGGCACCGGAAGCACCTGGAGCACCACCATAAGGCAATCGGGTACTCATCTCGACCACATTGTCATTACTTGATACAAACCGCAGGCTATCTAAAATACGCTGGGGATATTTCAAAGGATGTGCAAGGCTGTAGCAAACTTCGCTGGCAGATGTAACGTTTCTGAAATCGTAGCCTAATAGAGTTGGGTTATCACTTGCCAGGTCACCTGGATTAATGAGCAGCATGGCCATGTCCTGCCCTCCCGCAGTCGGGTCATAGGAATACGCTACCAACTGTGCGGTGCTGAGAAATGAAGTTGCATACCCTTTTTGAACAGCCGTATAGTTCACTCCTCCATCCAAACTGTCATAGCCAAGGTAATCTGTTGTGATATTTGAATTAAAACTGATTGTCCCCCCTACTATCGGCTCACTATTGGGATAAAGCTCTTTAATCTGATGCCCCGTCAGGCACATACAAATTTTATGGTCATCTCTGTTTGTCCATATCAGGAATGCGGAACCGGAAGTACCAGTAAATTGATTGAGCGATTCATTGTAAGAATTGATAAAAATAACACCTTTGCTCGCCGTTGCTGAACCAGCGGGAATATTGGCAGCCAAAGGATTGAAAAATGTAAAAAGATCAGGCCTGGACTCATCCAACACATTAGTCGGCTGCGCGATTCCTGATCTGGAACCGAGCATTAGGACCAAGGCCCACACTGTATATTGTAGTGATTTCAAATTCACGGCATTCTTCTTAAAAGTGAACGTTAATACACCTGTGTACGCACATTCAGACAGGTACACGATCATGAAACACGGCCCTAATGAATCACAAGCTTTCGAATCACGCGTTCTCCGTCTGCGCTCAACGTTACGAAATACAAACCTTTCGGTTGCCCGCTGAAATCGAACGCCCGGACAAAACTGCTGCCTGGATAACTGAAATGCTCTTGCAGCAATTGCTGACCGGCGATATTTGTGACCGATATTTTTAAGTCGCGGATTTCCTTTGCTGCTTTAAGGCTAAGAGTAAACTGTCCTCCCGAAGGATTCGGGTACAAAACAAGCTCTCTGATCAATGAAGCATCGTTTATTGCAAGCGGATTTGCTTTACGGAATATAACCACATAGTCTTCCGTTTCTCCGGAAACATATGGACCACAACCGAAATCGGAAGGTATATTGGCGGCGGTATCATCATTTAAAATCACACGCATACCGGTTGGTACATTCACCATCAGGTTGGACGGTATTTTTACGCTATCAATCAGAAACCACCCTGTCGCGCTTGTTACGTCATTGCTCAGTGCGATCCTTTCCGACGGAATATCGTACACGAGGTTATTGTTGAAGTCCATAAACAGTGTTGCACGTGCATTCTGATGTTGCGCCACATGCAAAATCTGGCCAATCATTATTGCATAGCTGCTATCCTCGTACAATTCTATCGGCCCGAGGCTGGTGTAGTCGGCATGGCCTTTCGTCGCTCGTGGATTTTTTACATGCGGGCCGCCGCTGTTGATTACAAAATTACCAATGCTGAATGCGCCTATGTCTGAATGATCTGCGGTACCGCCGGTTGCTTCGCTGTAACAATAGCATTGATAGGACGTTTTTTCCCTAACCCTGACAATATTTGAATACGTCGTGTCATTTGTGGCTGTACAGATCATTTGTACACGATACCATGTCGTCCCGTTCAAAACCTGCAAGATTGAATCCCTTCCTGCAGACCCCTGTATCGTTACCCACGTGCTTCCCTGATTTGTCGATTGCTGCCAGTTCCATACAATCGAAGAATGGTATTGCTCATGGGTTGTATCCATTAACATGAAAGAATAGCCAGGACAGATAGCGGTATCAGAAGACACTGCAACCCCCGGATTTACCGGACCGTCACAAGGTGCGTACCTTATATCCAACAGATAATCTTCCGTCTCACCGTAACCATAAGCATTACATGGATTGAAGGTACTGGCGGATCCTGAAGCGATAATCACCCGCATGCCCGTTAATCCTATTTGCGCAGTACTTGGCACGATAAACGACCCGGCAGCCATCAACGGCGGTGTTGTCGTTGTTGATGGAATACCGTAGTATACCATCTCTGTCGATTGAAAAATCCCATCTCTGTTGTAATCAATAAAAGCGTAAATCCTGCCGGTATATCCGACACTGCTACTCACCACTTCCTGCGCACTCAACTTAAAGGTTGAATCTCTATAGACAGGCGCGGCAGATACTGTATAGCGGAAATCTGAATAACCGGTCATTGGCGTAAAATTATAAACAGGCATACCTGGCCCGTTATCCAGGAGTGTATCGCCCGTAAGATTGTTACGCAGCGTCATGCGGCCGATATTTAAGGTCGCGCCGATATTGATATTGTTTGCGTAGCTGTTGCAATAGCAGTAGTAAAACGGAGCAAGTGCCGCGAAATATGCCGGTGTCGTATCAGCAAGGCCCGAATTTGTACAGGCCACAATGCAACGAAACCAGGTTGCCTGTGGAATATTCGCGGTTGCGTTCACCTGTGTCGCATTACTAATTCCGGAGGAAGTCCAGCCGGCCTGCCCTGAAATACTGTCTTGCCACAAATACGTAAGGCCGCCTGTTTGCGCACTCTGCTGCAGTGCCAATCTAAAATCGTTGTTGCTGCATGGCGTCACAGGCGCAACATTGCCGGCCGATGGCTTCCCGACACAAAGTGGTAATACACGTACGTAATCTATCGCGATATCACCAAAACCCGTGCTGCTGGCACTTGCTTTAAAACGAATGATGGTATGCGCACTATTGGACGAGATCATGAGACTGTGATAATCCCAGGAACCGGAGCCTGGACCAAATCCACCAATAGTTGTAAAGCTGTTGCCGCCGTCGGTGGAAAGCAAAATGTTCATAGAATCATTTGCGACTGCACTCGTATGCGTCTTCAGGTAAAACTGTAATTCCTTTATACCAGCAACCGTACTACAATCGAGATAAAGATCAAGCAGGCCGGCGGTACCAGATGCCGCGCTGTAGCCATGAAAACGAGCCGAGTGAGCGCCAGAGAAAGAAAAAGGACTAATTAGACCCGTTGTAGCTGAAGTCCAACCTGCACTTGCACCCTGGTCATCGCGCCGCCAGGAATTATTTCCGCGAGTCGGGTAATTGACCCAGCAATTGCCTGGAATATCTGTAGTAAAACAACGTGTCCCCCAATTTTCGAAATCTTCGGTAAATGGCAAACCTGCAGAAACCGGGCGGATAATATTAACGGTAGCCACCTGTGAGGTATCGCTCAGATTGCTGCCCAGACAGGTTACTATCAGACGATACTGAGTCGTGTCATACAAGGCTGACGTCGTAAATGTAAAGCCGTTATTGCTGACAACACCGGTAACAGCAGCCCAGGTATTGCTGCCTGCAGATTTTTGCTGCCATGTGTAAGACAGGTTGCCTACCATTGTGCTGGCTGCTGCATTGAATGTAAAAAAGTCTCCCGGACAACCAGCAAATGTGCCGGAGGGTATTATATTACCGGCAACTGGCTGACCTGAGCAGGAAGGCGCCACATATACACTATCGATCAGGATGTCTGAATAATCTGATGCCGTTCTTTTGCCTTGAAAACGAAGCACGGTTTGTGCGGATGATGAAATGACCGGTACAAATTTCCGGACCCAGGTAGTTGAAGTATCAAAAGCGGCAATTGATGTGAAAGAAGTACCGCCGTCGGTTGATAAAAGTACTTTCAGCGAATCGCCGTTATAGTTGGTGTAATACGAATTATTGTACCAGAAATAAAGTGCTTTGGGCATTGCAGATGCGCTACAGTTAAGATACATATCTAAATTGCCGGGAATAGTAGTGGGAGGCGTATTCGCCAGCGTCCCATAACTGTGAAAGCGTGCGCTATACACACCACTCTTCGCTACCTGGGTAGCCGCGACATTGTACAATCCGCTTGCAGGGTTGTACCAGCCGGCCGTTGCTCCTTTATCGTTTCTTCGCCATGAATTATTGTAATGCGCTGGTTGATTCGTCCAGTTTATATCCGGAATATCTGCGGTATCACAATAGTTCTGCCAACTTTCGAAATCCTGCACATAAGGCAGACTTGAATAGCTTACTGGTGTTACATTGACTTGTATAGCACTGCCTGAAACCGTTGCGCCGGCCGGACAGGTTATTGCCAAACGATAATACGCGGTAACGGTAGCCGGAAATGAGTAAAATAAATTATTAGCTCCGGCGATTGGCAGCCACGGCCCATTGGCTGCAACAGATTTTTCCCATTGAAAAGACAATCCACCGGCATTGTTTACATTCGCAACCAGTGTTGGCGTTGACCCCATGCAAACATTTAGTGGACTGGTAGTCTGCATCAAGATTGAGGGGGTACCAGTGCATGGCGGATAACTACTGAAGTGCAGTTTCGTATTTGGCCTGTAATTGGTCGTGGCACTAAGTGTTTGCGCGCAAGCCGCTAGTGTATTACTCATGTAATATCGTCCCATACCGGTGGTTGCAGTGTATTGAACAGTACCACTGGCAGTGCTGCCCGTAGTCGCCGGTCCAAAACAAATCTCAACTACTATATTATCTGTACCATTCCATGCAAAGTTATTCTGCAGACCAATCATGTTCCAGTAGTTAGCCATGGGTGTATAAGCAGCGGTAGTGTACACAGTCGTAAACGTTCCCGAAAATGGCGTCGATAGATCCGGCGCAACAGTGCCCGCCATTTTCACCGTATAAGCGGGCAAAGCGCTGGCTGGCGCAACAACCACATTGAAACCGATACTATCGATCAAATATGGGCCAACGATACCCAGGGCATTGAGTTCCGAAGCAGTAAACAGATATTGTATCCGCTCGTTACTATAATAGTTGTTGACCGGCGAGACTGCAGCGTAGTTGGTGATGGATGTTCCGTTCCCCAGCTGGATCGTCTGAGCTGTTGCGTTTTCCCCAACTTGAAAGATCAGGAGCAATAAAAATGAGCAGAAAAATTTCATCATGCGCAATGGTTTAATCGGCAGAACCGCATTGATATTTTTTAACAATTTCTGTGCCGTTTTCCCCCACAGCGCAATGATTTTCTTTAAAACGAGCCTGGCCCTAGTGAAAAATTTTTTTGCACATCATCGTTCAAATGCCAGTCTGTGATCACCCGGTCAATTTTAATTTTTCAAAAAAAAATTTGCGTAGTTAAATAACTACACATAAATTCGTAGTCAAATAGCTACACAATGAACCTGAGACGAGACGTATTTCAAGCTATCGCAGACCCAACCAGGAGAGCAATACTCTTGCTAGTGGCTACGCAAGCTATGACAGCCGGCGCCATCGCCGCCAATTTTGACACTGCAAGACCTACCGTTTCCAAACATCTGCAGATACTCACTGAATGCGAATTGCTGCAACAGGAACAAAACGGCCGGGAGATTTATTACCATATCAACGCAAAAAAAATGAAAGAAGTAGCCGATTTCATCGAACCGTTCCGGCAAATGTGGGACGATCGCTTCAACAAACTGGAAGCAGTCATGAAAAATTATAAATCGAAAAAATAAAAAACATGGAACAGAAAACAAAAGTGCATGCCGAAGACGGCAAACAGGAAATAACCATCGTCCGCGATTTTGACCTGCCGGTAGATCTACTCTTTAAAGCTTACGTGGAGCCGGAATTTGTGGAACAATGGATGGGCACCAAGGTATTGAAACTGGAGGCGAAAAAACATGGCAGCTGGCAAAATGAAACAAGAGATCCTAAGGGAAATGTGGTGTTTAAGGCCAACGGCGTCATCCACGAATTAATACCGGATCAAAAGATCACCCGGACCTTTGAAATGGAAAACACGCCTTACGGTGTGCAATTGGAACTTTACTATTTTGAACCGGTAACAGAAGACACCAGCAGATTAAGAATGCACGTGATTTATGAATCGGTGGCACAGCGCGACCAGGTACTGAAGCTCCCGTTTGCCCAAGGCATCAACTGGGCACACAATCGCATTGAAGAAACCTTAGGCAAATTAAAATAAGGAGCATGTCGAAAACTAATAAGATCATCTATTGGGTAGCAACATTGTGGCTCTCGCTTGGCATGGTGGCCACGGGGTATGTTCAGTTAATGAAAAAAAGCGGTCAGGGTGGTATTGACAGCATCATACATTTAGGCTACCCGGTTTACCTGCTGGCATTGCTCGGCATCTTAAAAATTCTCGGTGTTATTGCGGTGCTGATACCCCGCTACCCGTTGCTGAAAGAATGGGCCTATGCAGGGTTCGTGTTTATTATGACCGGCGCAATCTATTCCCATCTGGCTGCAGGCGACAAAATCGCCGAAACGCTGCCTGCTTTGTTGCTGCTCGTATTGGCCATTGTTTCCTGGTATTTCAGGCCTGCGGACAGAAAGACGGTTTTAGTTAATTTTAGTAAATGAATAAGCTAAATCCGAAAGTTGATTTCTACTTCAATAAAGAAGGTCAATGGCAAAAAGAGTTTGAGCAACTACGCATGATTGTGCTCGACTGTGGCCTGACCGAGGAATTGAAATGGGGCAACCCATGTTATACACTGGAAGGTAAAAACATTGTTTTGATCCATGGATTTAAGGAGTATTGCGCGCTGCTGTTTTTTAAAGGCGCTTTACTGAAAGATCCTAAAAAAATACTTATTCAGCAAACAGAGAATGTTCAGGTGCCTCGCCAAATCAGGTTTACAGGCGCAGCACAGATCCTGAAACTGGAGCCAACGCTGAAAGCCTATATCAAAAACGCGATCGACGTGGAAAAATCCGGTGTAAAAGCGACACTTAAAAAAACCACCGAATTTGAAATGGTGGAAGAATTTGAACACCATCTTAAAAAAAATGTGCAGCTTAAGAAAGCATTTGCTGCCTTGACACCTGGCCGTCAAAGAGCCTATCTGCTGCATTTTGCACAGGCAAAGCAAGCTAAAACACGCGAAGCAAGAATAGAAAAAAGCATCCCGCAGATCATGGCGGGGAAAGGGCTGCTGGACTGATATAAAATGTCTTGACCTGCTAAACGACTCATTATTCTTATGAAAAACATGGCAAAATTATCCGCCAGCGAGGCGACACAACTGCTTGCCGGCCTGGAACAACGCTTTGCGGCAAATTCAAACCGGCACGAAGGAGTAAAATGGGAACAAGTACGGGAAAGGCTGGAAGCACATCCCGAAAAACTCTGGTCGCTGAATGAGATGGAACGCACTGGCGGCGAGCCGGACGTTGTAGCACTCGATAAGAAAACCGGCGTAATAACATTTTTTGATTGCGCCGCAGAAAGCCCGAAAGGCCGGAGAAACCTATGCTATGACCGGGAAGCACTGGATTCGCGAAAAGAACATAAACCTGCAAACAGCGCGCTGGATATGGCCGCGACAATGAAGATTGAATTGCTAACCGAAGCACAATACAAATTGCTGCAGACACTGGGGAAATTTGACGCCAAAACCTCCAGCTGGATACAGACGCCGGCCGCTATCCGCAAGCTTGGCGGCGCCCTTTTCTGCGATTTCCGTTACGATCATGTTTTCACCTACCATAATGGGGCATCTTCTTACTATGCCGTTCGCGGCTTCAGGGGATGTTTAGACATTTGACCGTCGCTTACCTATAAAGGTATCCGGCGCTTACTACCTGGAATGCGTTTTAAATATTGGCGCACCCATTTGCAGCACAATGCACATAATAAAAAGAGGCTTCTTACAGGAAGCCTCTCCGCTCATTTTTCAATGAACTTTTCAAACCAAAAACTATGAAAAAACCAACATCGTATCGTCGTCTAAACCCAACCGCTTTATCTGGGTTGCTGATACAAAATTGGGTCAAAATATCACCTTATTATTGCCCGATCGGACAGGATAATGCACCGAAACGACCATTTCCGTTGGTTGATTGCGTTTTCCAAGTAAAAAGCGGATGTTAACACATCCGCCCATTTAAAAAGTCAGCTTGCATTCTGAACTTTCCTATGAAAAACTGGCGCAAAGATCATATGACCACTGGTAAGGCCAATACACACGAAACCTAATTAGCCATGAGCATTTGTGTACATCGGCTCACCTAAATTAAATTGCACCGCTTGACGACCTATACCCGGACAAAAATGCGGATGTAAAAACAGCTGCAACAGCGCACAAAGCGTAGCGAGCTACCGCTCTATGATTTCTCTTCAAAGTTCGCATGCTGCAATTGCAGACTTGTACACGAAACAGGCCAGCAGACGTAGTTTTTTGTCTACTGCCAATGCCAGGTAGCTCAAAAAAAACATCAGTGAGATCCGGAAAAATCAGTGGTAACGAACCTGATTTAAAAATTTATCGCTAAAATGCTTACCGATTTTTTATCGGAAAACAATCAGTCAAGAATCGAATAATCTTGAAGTAAAAGTCGCATTTTATTGATTTTTTGCCAGATCAATTTCCCATCTAGCGTATTGATGTACCTTAACATTTCGATGATAATTGACACCACCAAACGCGCTCTTATCGCACGGCATTCTCCCCGTTGTCACAAATGCTGCCCTGCACCGATTTCTAAAATAGTTAACAATATTCAACGACGATATGGAAAAGAAATTCCTGATTGCAGACGGACACACAATCATACGTAAGGGCATGACCGTACTACTGCGCGACCATTTCCAAAATTGCACCTGCATTGAAGCGAATAACGGCCACATTGCGACCCGGCATCTGAAAGAACAAATGTTCGACCTCATTATTCTCGAAATGAATATGGCCGATGTAGACACACTCAGTCTGATCGACTGGATCATAACCAATAATCCGGAATCAAAAATCCTTATCTTTTCCATGCACTCCCCTACCTGTTACGGACTTCAGCTCTATCGCAGAGGCATCAAGGGATTTCTCAACAAAAGCTGCAGCGATGAGGAAATTGTGCAGGCCATCAACCTCATACTCAACAATAGAATATACATCCCGCAAGACCTGCAGGATATGATGTCGGATATGCTGCGCGGTAAAAAGAAAGCAGATAACAATTTCGAGCTGTTGTCGGAACGTGAATTCAGCGTATCCCAATTGCTCGCTCAGGGAAAAAGCTATGAAGAAATTGCCCAGATGCTTTCCATCGAAGTATCAACCGTACGTACTTTCAAGACAAGGATTTTTAAAAAACTCGGCGTCAATACCACATTCGAATTCCTGAGCCTCGCCAATGCTCATTACAATATTTTTTACAGCTCGGAAAACCATAAAATGGCGCTCTAGCATGTAAACAACCAATACATACGAATAAAAACCGGCAGCCTTCATGAAGGCTGCCGGTTTTTATTTTTCTCGCTTAGGTTGCACTTCAATTTTCTACCAGAAGCCCGAAAAATGAGTATTTTATCCATTAAATTTTAACAAAAGACCACATCGGCACGGTTTTATTACTCAAATAACTGACAGTAAAGCCCAACGCACCACAGATGAAAGAAGCGCCTACTAATACCATGACATACAAGAAAATCGACGATTCGTCAGAAAATGGCGAAATTTTTTACGAGCAATTTATTGGATCTATAGAAATCCCATTTTACACATTAAATGCGGAGGGGAAACTAACTTACTATAATGAGGCAGCCGCTGCACTGTGGGGCCGTTCTCCTAAATTGAACAATAATCTCTGGAATAATGAGTTTCAATTATTAAATCCCGATGGAACGCCGCTTGATGTTATTGAATCGCCGGTTGCTATTGCCTTAAAAGAACGGCGTCCGGTACCGGGCCGTGAAGTCATAATCGTACATGCCGACGGCTCTTACAAATATGTAATTTCTCATCCGCAGCCTATATTTGATGAAGCGGGAAATTTAAAAGGCATCGTAAACCTGCTCCAAGATATTACGGCCATCAGACAGGCAGAGAAAAAGATCCGCGAGTATGACCAGAACTACAAAACGATGCTCCATTCCATAGAGAAGAAAATTGAGGACAGAACCCGGGAATTACTGAGTAAAATAGAAGAACAGAAAAAAAATGAGGAACGATTTCACCGGATGGTGGAAGAGGTGGAAGATTATGCCATCATTTTACTGGATAAAAATGGCTTGATCCAGAATTGGAATAAGGGTGCGGAAAAAATAAAAGGCTACACAGAACAGGAAATTATCGGAAAAAGTTTTGAGATTTTCTATTCCGCAGAAGACCGCAAAAAAAAGATCCCGCAACAGCTTATTTGCAAAGCGGCCGACGAAGGTAAAGCTACAACCGAAGGATGGCGCGTCAGAAAAGATGGCAGCCGCTTTTGGGGCAGCATCGTCATTACCGCACTCCACGATGCCAAAGGCGCATTGATCGGTTTCACCAAAGTAACCAGAGATCTTACCGAACGAAAAATTGCAGATGATAAACTAAGAGCATACAGCGAAGAACTGGAGTTTCGCAATGCGGAACTGGAGCAATTTACCTACGTGGCATCACACGATATGAAAGAACCCTTGCGTAAAATACAATTATATGCGTCCCATATCCGGGGCTCACAGCATAATCAACTGGACGAACGCTCTTCCGATTTCCTGGATCGACTCTTGAAAGCCACCGTGCGTATGAACACGCTGATAGAGGATCTGCTGGCCTATTCAAGAACCAGTTCTGTAGAAGAAAGTTTTGTTCCGGTAGATCTGAATGAGGTTGTGAGAGAAGTAGCAGGTTCTTACTACGAAGAGTTGCAGCAGCGAAAAATAGACTTTCAGGTAGATGTGCTGCCTACAATAGCCGGGATACCTTTTCAGATCAAACAACTGATCGATAACCTAATCAATAATGCGCTAAAATACAGTGATCCGCTGAAAAAGACTTTTATTAAAATCACCAGTGAAAAGATCAGTGAGCAAGCGATACCATATGTATCACACGGCGGCAACAAAACATATGTGCATCTCAGCATAATCGACAATGGCATTGGGTTTGAACAGGAATATGCCGATAAAATTTTTGGCGTTTTTCAAAGACTGGAAGCATCATCCGAAACAACCGGGTCTGGTATCGGACTGGCAATCTGTAAAAAGATCGTACAAAATCACAGCGGTTATATCTGGGCCACCGGCGAGAAAAACAAAGGCGCCCGGTTTGATATCTATCTTCCTGAACTAAGAGCTCACACAGCCGATTAACGCAACTGTGTTTTGTATAATCCCTAAATTTGACGATAAATAGCACCTGTGATCAACATCAACAAAGCCACTCACGAAGACTGGAAAATAATTCAAGAACTGGGACGTGAGACTTTCGTGGAGACATTTGCGGCAAGCAATACGGAAGCGAATATGAAAGTCTATCTCGACGAAAGTTTTACAGATCAAAAAATAATCGCTGAACTGGCCAACCCCGATTCTCATTTCTTTATCGCCTGGGAGGAAGAAACACCAATTGGTTATCTGAAGCTGAACACCGGCAAAGCCCAGACCGAACCCCAGGGCGATGCCTGCCTGGAAATAGAACGCATTTATGTACTCGCCGCTTACCAAGGCCAAAAAGTAGGAAGACTGCTTTATGAAAAAGCAGAAGAAATGGCGCAGATACTCCGTAAATCAAACATCTGGCTGGGGGTATGGGAGCATAATGAAAAAGCCATGCGTTTCTATGAAAAGAATGGCTTCGTGCCGTTTGACAAGCATATCTTCACGATGGGCGATGATGACCAGATCGATATTATGATGCGGAAAAACATTGGCTAATCGCTACCTTCCTGCTTCCTGACAACTGATTTTATGGCGACGAACTCATGTTTGCCATTGAAATTTATCATCTCCAATTTTCTTGTTCAGATCGCTTTTGATCCTGGGCTTGAACACGCTTCCCACCTTACCAAACTATTCAAAATAAAACAGACGTGGCGCCAACTTCATTCCGCGGGCGTTAATACCGTGGCTGATCCATACAAGCGCATTGCCTTCATTAAGAAGTGATGCACACTAGCAATCTCGTAACTACCGATTAAACTAAAGGCTTTAACGGCATAGTTTTCATGCGATGGCTAGAAATATTATGTGATGGCTATGAAAACAAAAACTGCGACCAAGAAATCGGGCAAAAGCAGTGTCGGAAAAAAAGCTACCAAGAAACAGGCAGACAGCTACAACCAGATTAAGGATTATAAAGGCGAATTTTATACAGGCATGCGTATTGGCCGCAGCCATAAATGGTATTACGATAAAGGCATCTGGAAAGAAACGAAAATTACGCCGGAGCGTTGGGAACTTAGCTATGAAGTAACGAAACGCCGCGCGGGACACGCTCCGGAAGGTTCTGGCGTGCCGGTGGGCACCGCTTATCACTGGTTTATCCTGTCGCACCAGTATGTAGAAAAACTAAATGCCGACGACTATAGCACCGCAATGGTAGGGTTAAAATTCAAGCTGGCACATCGACGCGCGGATAAAGGCAAATGGAGTGCTACCGATGATACGCAGCGAAAGCACCTGATCAAAATCCTTAAAGATTTTATTAACGAGCTCGAAACGGAACCCGAAAAAACAGTCCCTATCCCACTCGAATTCGACTACAAAAACAATCATTATGAAGGTGTCGCATTGCCGGTAATGTCAGCGTGTGCGGAAGGGATTTGCACACAGCTGGATATCACCCTTAACAAAAAACACCTCGGCACCATACGCCGCACCGATAAAGGCTGGCGACTGACCGGCACGCCCCAGGGATTGACCAATGCAATCGGCGCAATTATTTTTGACTGGTATGAATAATTGATAGTATATCATTCGCCGGCCAACACAAACACATCCGGAATCACTCGTTCCTTGCCGCCAGTTCCTGATATAATGCATGAACGTTCATCGCGAAAAGCGTGAGCAATTTATGATCCGGCTCAACCGAATTATCAATAATATGGCTTTGCGCATCGTCTGCCTGCGTCATAAAAAATTCTTCCACGCCAAATCGTTGCAATACTATAGCCAGTTCAGCAAGTATTCTATCCAGGTCCGGCTTTACTTGCCCATCCATTTGCCCGGCTCGTTCGTTGTTTTTCATTTTCTATCTTTTTAATAAATGTTGTCTGATCAATCGCTCGGCAGTCTTCGCCCCGGCCCAACCCAGAGGCTTAAAGGAGCGGCCTTCCTGCCTGTTATAATTTTGAAAAAAATGCTCCATTTCCTTCACGATCGAAGCATTTAACTCCTTCATCCGGGTAATGCCTTTGTAAATAATAGAGCTGTCAGATACCGCCACCAGCCTATCATTGCGTATAGCATCCTTTCCTTTCTCCTGCTGCTTAGCTTCCAGTACACCCAGCAAACGGCAACGCACCAGGCAACCGGGATAAGAGGGCTCATCCATAAGTACCAAAATATCCAGGGGATCACCATCGTCTCCTTTTGTCTGTGGTATAAAGCCAAAATCAAAAGGAAACATCATACCCAGCGGCAGTGTTTTCTTCAAGGTAAACAAATCTATTTCCGGATCGTACGCATATTTGTTCTGAGAACGTTTCGGTGTTTCAATAATTACGTTGACCAGGTCTTTTTCGAATATTGGAATAGCTGCAATTTTCATCTCGCCCGTTTTAAATGATTCAATCGTTGCATTAACCTACACTGGCGCCCAGTCTGCGTTTGGCGGCGCGCCAGATTGAAGGCAGCCCTTCCTGCAATCCCGTTACCGGGTCTGTGTCAGGAATAGGCACGTCTGCTATCTGCCGATCTGCTCGCGGCCGTTCTCCGGCCATTCCCTTATTGATATCGAAATTTCGTCCGTTGGGATAACCGCCGATGCAAATCAACGCCTTTTCCTCGCTGTTGTTTTTGTGTGCCACGCCTGCCGGAATAACAAGCACGTCACCTTTAGCCAGCAACACGTCTGTGCCATGCGAACCGCCAAGCTGTACATGCGCACTGCCTTTTATCACACCGAGCACCTCATGGGCAGTGCTGTGGTAGTGATTAAAGGTGTAGATCCCGTGTCGCCAGTTATTCGTCCAGCCATTGCGCCGGAACACATTCCGTACGGCAATGCCACCAAACAGTACCGGTATTTGAAATGCTTGCTTATATAGCAACACAGGCAATTCGCTGTTCGGAAATATCCCATCGTCTTTTAAAAAAATAGTGGTGGGTATTATATTCATGGTGTTCAGGTTTTAGGCGGATAGCCTTACCGGATACAACCTAAAAAAATATGCCGCTAAGGCTATTAGTGGTCGTTTTTAAGTTTTAGTTTATAAAACCAGGTTGCACATTTTAGAGGCAGACCAGCATTTAACGGACACTTTGGTTTACGACTTTTAACGCTGGCTACAGACCATTCTCGCACTATTGAATTTGAATTTTCGCCCCGGCTAATGGCCCGTTTTTTGTGTAATTTCTTTTAAATCAGTATCCGCTATGAAAGAAGAATTATTACCAGCCAACAATAAAGGAAAGGCCACAGACCTTACAAAATCAGTTGTACTGGACACAGAAGATGCTGCACGCGATTGCTTTAGAAGAGCTTATAAAAGACTGCTGAACCCGCCTGTATGGCATGAGCTGACACATAACCTGGGCGCCAGTTTCGTACTGACAGACTCAAATGGTAAAGAAGCCGACCGGTTGGCGCAAGAACGAGATAAAATAAGAATCGATATCCCCGGACCGGGCAATGCAGCGGGTGGCGGTTACGACTGGGTAGTTGTAGAAAAAGTAGAAGACCATGCTAATCCTAATCTTTCCATCGAATCATTTGGTATGACATTGCGAGCCGCTGCAGCCCCGAACGATGATAATGGCAAAACCGCCCATTTCTTTAAAGAAGGCGCTACATCTACATTTATCATCGAACGTAAAGACAAAACGGTTACGGCATCTTACTTCGGACGAAACGAAGTGCCCAATACGAAAACGGGCAATTTCCCCAACGATGTTCGCAATGCGCTGGTCGCCATCGGAGCTTTTGCCGGTCTTTCAGAACTGCAGTGGGGCACCTTGATCGCAGCCTTTCTGCAACCCGAAATAGGCGGCTGAACACCACCAGAGATACACAATGCAGCATAGGCTGCTATCAACGACATCAGAAGCAACATCTATGCCGGCTCCTTCTTCTTTAGAAGAACTAGAGCAGGCTTTTAAATTTCTCCAACACGGCCGCTGCGTAAAATAACTGTACTTCAAGTGCGTCTTTCTTAGGCGCCGCTATCCGGCCGCTGTCAAGGATCGCGCCGTTCAAGGCAACAGCGTAATACGCAAATAATCTATCAATACCCTTCTCGGGAACAGGCGCTGCATAACCAGTGATACCGATCCCATAATCAGCAACGAACAGCTGCGCAACCGAAAGCGCCATCTTGCACGAAACAGATTCCGACACACAATTAGCGCGCTCCGCTTCTATCGGATCTACATGCAACTGTCTCGCTTTTTGTCCCAAATTATACACAGTCATCCCGCCCTGGAAAAAACACATTGCATTTTCTGCCAACGACAATGCTGCCTGTAAATGGCCGGCAGTAACGCTTTCGGCCACTGCGACACTGCAATTCATCCTGATCACTGCTTCTTTAATACCGTTAATTATTTCCAACGGATACATCATACTTGTTCTTTGTCCAACATGCATAAAAAATCCATACCGCTCTATCCTGCTTCCGGAATCGAATTAAATTTTAAATAAAATATATTTGTTATATAAATAATTATTAAATTAGGATAGTGTTTCAGCGCACAGAGACGTAACCCAATTTATTTCACCGAGACATTTTTATTAAGACGCCAAACAAATTACGGGCAATTGTTAACGCATCAAAAGCATTAATATGAAAAATGAATCGTTCCCCCGGGATATTCTGTTTTCTGCCGGAGCCATCGAAAGCCAGTTACAAAAAATTTCCAGACATCCTGTCCTTGAAGAAAGTCCTATCTTAAAAAAATTCTTGTCGTTCATCGTACATGAAACCCTCGAAGGTCGCTCGTTGTACCTAAAAGAATATACCATCGCAGTAAATGTGCTGGACCGGCCCACGAGTTTTAATCCACAGCAAAGTTGCGTGGTACGCATACATGCCCGCCGGCTGCGCGATGCTTTGCAGCAATACTATATGGATTCTGGCAGCCGCGGCGATATCATCATTTCTATACCCAAAGGAAAATACGTACCTAAGTTCGACGCACCGATCTCCGCCAACCAATCCTATGTAACGTCAAAAAATGTAGCGCCATTACCGGTCCACAAAAATATCTTTAAGCCGACTATAGCCGTTTGCCCGTTCAGCTGCCTGCCATCTGAACTGCAGTCACAACAATTTGCGGACAATCTTTGCCTGGAATTATCGTCCTCGCTGCTGCATTTTACATCTCTGTCTGTGATTGCCTACCAGGCCACCAGGCATTTATCCGCCAACCACCTCGACCTCAAAGAATTTAATAACGCTATGAATTGCCGGTACCTCATTTCCGGCGGCATTCAAACGGCCGGGGAAATGATGCGGGTAAATGTACAACTGATCGACTGCGGTAATTTTAACCAGTCTTGGGCAGAAATCTACGAATGCAAATTATCGAACAGCAATATTTTCGAATTACAAGATACCATTTGCCGGCATATCATTGAAGGCGTAGTACCATTTATCGGGCACTAGCCATAAAAACCGACGATAAAAAAAACGCTCTATACCGGAGCGTTTTTTTTATGGCAAGCAAAGACCATTTTCTATTTAATGATACCAAACACGGTGCACAGGCATAGAATCTGTCATCAACAGTTCTGCGCCGGGTAATACTAAAACGGAAAGCGGTATTGTAAGCCACCTATAAATTGTTGACGAGAACCGAGGAACCCGTATTCGCCTCGGATCATCCAGCTTTTATTAAGTTGGAATTGGGCGCCGACGATAAAGTTCCACATGTCTTTCGGACGTTTATCGAGCGAGTATTGCACGGTAGAATTTTCGGCATTGCCGATCGTTGTAGAAGCTGCATTCAGCACGTCCGTTGCTTTACCCAATGCCGCATTTGCCGCATCATGCTTGGCGATATTCGAAGGTTTTTTCTGTTCGGTGGCCGAAAGACCATCCCACCAGGTATCTACGGATTCCTGCGCGGTATTCACTTTTTGCACGCTTGATTCTATTTTGCTGCCCCATTGGTCAGTTGGGAAAAGGTCTGAAACCTTGAGTGATCCGGAAGTATTATTGGCCATCTGCACCCGGAACCCACCGGCCCAAAGCGCCAATTGACGCTCTTTTTTGAATTTTATATTTTTACCGAGACGGGGTCCGAACACAAATACGTAAGCCGGCTGGTCCAGTTCGCTGATATCGGTCCAGGTAAAATTCATATCCATTGCCAGAAAGAAACCACCGATACCGATAGTAGGCGTCAAACCAAAACCGATCGTTGTCGCACTGAAATTTGCCTTGGTAGAGAAATCGGTGACCTTACTGTATTTATTGCTGCTGTCGGGCACCCAAAGACCGCAATTTACCGATGTAGACGCCGCCGATTGCGCAAATACCGCATATACATTCAAAAAGGGGAACAACCAGATATCGGGCCGGATATTGGCGCCGCTGGTGCTTGTCTTAGCGCCGTCAAACCGGATCACATTATCCAGATTGTGTTTCGGCCCGTTATTAAACCCGATCTGCAAATTGTCGATGATAATATCGGATTGCTGCCAGATATATTGTACGCTTAGCCCGGCAGAATACGGCAGGCTAAACCCCTTCTCGATCGCTTTTTTGCCCCAGATCGGCAGCGCATTATTATAATGGATGGCTGCCATACTGTCTTTTGTCAATGCCTGTTTCCCCACATCCTTATTGGTAGTGTATTGGCCGGAAGCTACCGGGATGGTTCCTAACAGAAATGCGAGTGTACCGTAAACGATTTTCATACTCTTATGATTTAGCGTGATGAATTGATTTTTCCTTTGGCCTGTCATTAAAATTTATAAGTGATGCCGTAAGTGGCGCCGTAGTCAAATGTCTGAGAACCCTCTACCGGAGGTTTACTATCATAGTTATTATAAAAACTGAGTGTAAACTTGAGATCCTTGATGGCCTCATAGCTAAGACTCACTGTTCCATCGTTACGGAAACGTCCCAGTTGCGAAAGATTGTAATAGACCGTTTGCGCAAGCGTAAGGCTCACCTTGGGTTTCACAAACCGGAAAAAATTAAACTCGAATTGCATAAAGATTTCCACCAGCGTGCCCGAGGTTTCATAGTCTGTATTCGTTTCCTGGTTAAACACCATCCCGCCGCGGTACCAGGCATATACGCTTTTTTTCGTCAGAAATTTTTCCCCCGCGCCGAAACCTTCCTGAATACGACGCAGCATGCTTAACTCCAGGTTGCGCTGGTAAGTTCCCAATAATGTGCCAAACCAGACGGGACTGAAATAATGATTGTACTTGGCATTCCAGTCTTCGCGGTCGCGATTAAAAAGAGTATCCGTAATAGAATAGTTACCTGCGATACCCAGGCTTACTTCAGCCTTTCTTGCCGAGTAAAAAATCTTATTGTCGTAACTCAGATTGCCGATGCTGCTTGATTTGGTATAGTTAAAACCCAAACTGAGATTTCCCGAAAACCGCTGTAAAAAAGCATCACGGTAAGCATACAATACCGAAATATCCAGTACCTGTATCGCAATGGAGTCTCCGCCCGATAACACAATGACTTCCCCTTCGTTTTTTGACGCACAAAGGTTACCATAGTACACATCGTGCCGAATGGTTTCAACCCTGAATATTTTGGTAATTGCAGTCATCGTTCTGATATTTCTTAATTGAATGCTTGCCAGTACTATATTATCGATATCAAACTTTATCATCCCCAGTTTTACGGATTTCATTTTACCGATCACCTTAGTACCATTCTTAAAAAACAGCGTATCGCGGGTCAATAGCTGAGCCGGGGCATCTGAAAAAAGAAGCAAAACCAGAAAAAATAACAGCAGTCTTTTCATACCTCGTTTCTTCAGCCAGACCAAATATTGATTTTATACATTAATATATAAAATGTTATATAAATCTATGTACACATTTTGTGTATACATGAAATTTAACGGTTAAACACGTTATAAAAATTTAAACATGTAAAATAAAATAATACATTTAACCTATCATTCTGTAAGCGCGGTAATTATAAAAAAACAGACCGCTAAAGCATCCTGCTCCTTCAACTCCGTTAAAAGCACAACGACTGCATGCAACAAATCACACAATCATTTTAAGCAATTATCAAAACAGTTTCTATGAAGAAATTACTACTGTTTCTTTCGGCACTTACTACTGGGATCACAGCTGCAACAGCGCAAGATGAAGAAAGAGCCAAGGCTCTGGAAGTTTATGGCTTTGTAATGACTGATATCGGTTACGATTTTAAATCCATTAATCCGAATTGGTTTGATGCGATGCGGGTAACGCGACTCCCGACTTATGATGGCCAATACGGTCCGGACGGCAAGGTATTCTTCAGCGTCCGCCAAACCCGCTTTGGCGTAAAGGGTTGGATTCCTACACCCAAAGGCGAGATAAAAACCTGCTTTGAGTTTGATATGTTTGGTGTGGGAGTAGATGAAGGACAAACTACAATGCGTCTGCGTCATGCCTATGCCGAATATGGCCGGTTTCTCGTTGGTCAGACCAATAGTCCGTTTATGGATGGCGACGTGTGGCCGAATACTGTGGAATACTGGGGACCAACCGGTATGGTGTTCTTCCGTAATGTGCAGATCCGTTATGCTCCGGTAAAAGACGCCAGGAACCAGGTATATGTTGCTTTGGAGCGCCCGGGCGCAAGCGCCGACCAGGGAACGCTGGACACACGTACCGAACTCGACAGCGTAAAAGGACACATTCAATTGCCTGATTTCTCGGCACACTATCAAAGAATGGGCAAATGGGGCCATGTGCAGCTGGCCGGTATGTTGCGTCAGCTGAAATGGGAAGACATACATAAAAGCGGCGGATATGATATCAGCGATAGCAAACTTGGCTGGGGCGTACACCTGAGTACGGTGATCAATATCACGAAACACGATGTTTTCAGAGGATCACTGGTATATGGTGAAGGTATCGAAAACTATATGAACGATGCGCCGGTAGACCTCGGTGTGCAAGACAACAGCGGTAACCCCAACAAACCAATCACCGGTAAGCCGCTTCCGGTTACCGGCACACTCGCCTATCTTGACCACGCATGGAATTCGCATTTCTCCACCACGATCGGCTACTCGAGCACTTATATTCAAAACACGGATTTCGCTTCGCCAAGTGCCTATAAAATGGGACAATATGCCAGCGTAAACATTGTGGCCACCCCGTTTAACAACGCGATGATTGCAGCAGAACTGCAATGGGGCGAACGTACCAGTTTCAACGATTATAAATCGGACGACGTAAAACTGCAGTTCTCTTTCAAATATAATTTCTCCGCGGCGCTGTATCGTCATAATTAGCGCTGCTTTATCAAAAAAAATAACCTCACAGCAAAAAAGCAAATGCAATGAAACGTATTCCATTTCTCATCACCGTTTTATTGGCCGGAATTATACTGACTTTTGAAGTCAATAAAAATGTACTGGCACAAAAGGGCAAAAGCAGTGCGGCCTCGTCTTCGTCCGACATGATGATGACCAAAGCCAATATAGAAGCAGCTATCGACAAGGCTTACGACAAAAATAAAGACGTGAAAGAAGGCAAAAATGCCGACTATATCAAAGAGCTGGCCACCGTTGATCCAAACATCTTTGGCCTTGCATTGGTCACCACAGACGGACAGATCTATACCAAAGGCGATATCAGTTCCCGGGTTTCCATACAGTCTATTTCTAAAGTATTTACATTGGCACGCATTATCGAAGAACAGGGTCCGCAGGCGATTATGGACAAGATCGGCGTGGACGCAACCGGACTTCGCTTCAATTCTATCGTTGCTGTAGAAGAGCATAAAGGAAAAGAAATCAATCCGCTGGTAAATCCCGGTGCAATTGCGGCAGTGAGCCTTGTAAGCGGCAGCGACTCTGCCACCAAATGGCGCCATATCCAGGAAACGCACAATGATTTTGCAGGCGAAAAACTGGAAGTGAATATGCCGGTATACATCAGCGAAGCCGGCGACAATCTCCGTAACCAGGCGATTGCGCACCTGCTGCTGGCTTATGGCCGGATGTATTTCGACCCAGTACAATCAACAGATGTTTATACGAAACAATGCGCGATCAACGTAAATGCAAAAGACCTGGCGATCATGGCAGCGACATTGGCAAATGGCGGTAAAAACCCGGTTACGAAAAAAGTTTGCGTGACACCCGCCACCACTGCCTACACATTGGCAGTAATGGCTACCGCAGGTTTATACGATGATTCAGGACAATGGCTTTACATAGTAGGTTGCCCTGGTAAAAGCGGCGTAGGCGGCGGCCTGATCGCAGTTTGCCCCGGCAAGTTCGGAATCGCTGCCATTGCACCGCCGCTCGATGATGCCGGCAATAGCGTAAAAGCGCAAAAAGCAATCAGCGATGTAGTAACTGCTTTACATGCCAACCCATACCTCGTTCAACCTAAATAAGCCGATAATAGTACAAGCGCTGCCCGACTCGTTCGCGCAGCGCTTGTTTCATAACCGGACAAATGTTCCGTCCGATCCGTTTTTTAATGCACAGCTTTATGACCCAAGCACGAATATTACTGAAATTGACGCTATTGACGGGTCTCCTGTTGGGCCGTCAACACACCGGGGCGCAAGCCCTGGTACCGCAGGTGCTCCAATCAGACAGCACCGCCCCAAGCGTCGACCATTCTTATCCCAACGAAGCATCCGGCGAATTTACACCGGGTAAAGGTTTTGATCTTGTACGTACAAAAGCGGGCAGCCTTAATATCAGTATCTACACCGTTGTACGATACCTCAACCAATTACCAGGCGAGCAAACCTGGCAGGATCACCTGGGCCGCGATCACGATTTTACCGGCAGAAACGATATTTACTGGCACCGCTCGATGATCTGGTTATCCGGTTTTTTGCTCACGCCTAAACTCCGGTACACCGCTACGATATGGACCATTTTTCCCACACAGCAAACGCTTGTGTATGGTAATCTCCAATACCGCTTCAATAAGTACCTCACCATCGGTGCCGGGGTATTGCCCAATATGTCTGTTCGATCGATGCAGGGACCGTTCCCATTCTATCTCTCTACCGACCGTACTATGGGTGAAGAAAGCCTTCGTGCGGGTTTCACCAACGGGGTACGTGTAACGGGAGAACCGCTAAAAAACTTTTATTACACATTGTTTGTCGGCAATAATCTTAGCATCCTCGGGGTACAAGCCTCCCGGCTCACACGGTTCTTATCGACTGGTGTAGGCCTGATGTGGATGCCGACTACCGGCGAATACGGCCCCCGTGGCGGCCTGGTAGACTTTGAGCACCATGATAAAGTAGCCACCCGCTTTGGCGCTAACTATACTCATTGCCGCGATAACCGTTTCAACAATGTCGGACAACCGTCTCCCGACAATACACAAATACGCCTGACTGACGGTGTGCTTTTCTTTGAAACAGGCGCATTGGCTGATGGCGTGACCGTACAGGAAGCCAACTACGATGCAATAATGATCGATGCAGGCTTTAAATATAAAGGCCTCAATGTACAGGCAGAAATGTACAATCGCCTGCTGACTAAAATTGATGCAGACGGGCCTTTACCACTGAGTTCTATCCGCGATATCGGTTACAGCTTGCAGGTATCGCAGATGGTAATTCCAAAAACACTGGCCTTGTATGCCATTCATTCCTATTTCTTCGACGAATTTAAAAGACATCCCTGGGAACTTGGTGGCGGCGCCGATGTGTACCCGATGAAAAGCAGAAGCTGGCGACTCAATGCGCAGGTGCACTATGTGTATAAATCTTCCGCCGGCGGCACTTTCGGCTTGTACAATGCCGGGCAGACAGGCACCACCATTACCGTCGGCACCGATATTTTACTGTAATCGTTTAATCAATCTTGCAATCTATTTCCGCTTCAAACAAATAGTATGAGCTTCAGAAATCTTACAAACAAAATAGGCACACAGGCACAAAATATTTTGAAAAAATCATTGCTGCTGATGCTGCTGAGTCCCTGCCTGGCACAGGCACAGAAAGATACTTCCTGGTTTTACGATTCGCATTTTCACCTGACTAATTATATACAAGAAGGGATCACCCCGCAGCAGTTTCTCACCATTATGGGCAACCGTGTCGGCCGCTCTACCCTTTTTGGCATACCGCTGCAGCAACAATGGTCTTATAATAATTCTGGCAGTTTTGCCCCCAGTTATTATCTCGCCAGCGATGCACCACTTTACTACTATTCCTTTACCGACGCCTACATCGCCATGATGTACCGGTCCCTGACCAAAGAACAGCAGAACCGTTTTGATCCGATGATCACAGGGTTTAACCCGACGGATATGTATGCCGTCGATCACATCAAACGCGTGCTGAAATTGTTTCCGGGCGTATTTTGCGGCATCGGCGAATTTTCTATTCATAAAGAATTTGTCTCTTCCAAAGTGGCGGGCGAAGTAGCATCGCTCACCAATCCAGCACTCGACCGTATTTTTGATTTTGCGGCCGAAGCAGGACTGGTTGTCCTCATACACAATGATATCGATATGCCTTATCCTAAAGCAGGACAAGAACCTTATTTGCTCCGCCAGATTTACGATCTGTTTAAACGGCATCCCAACACAACAATCATCTGGGCCCACTGTGGGCTGGGCCGTGTCGTACAGCCGGTCAAAGACCAGGTACGGGTAGTAGAACTTGCTTTATCCGATCCTGCGCTCAGCCATTTGTACATCGATATTTCCTGGATAGAAGTAGCTAAATATGTGACATCATCGCCCGAAACCATTAAAAATGTAGCCGCACTGATCAATAAATATCCTGACCGCTTCTTGTTTGGCACGGATGAAGTAGCGCCTGCAAATCCGGATCAGTACTACAAAATATACTACATGTATCAAGACCTGTTCAAACAATTGACGCCGGACGCCCGTCAGAAACTGCTGATCGGTAATTACCGGCGGCTGTTTGACGACGCGAGGCTGAAAGTGCGAGATTGGGAGCGGAAAAACCCATAGCACTACTGTAAAAGGAAAAGATGATGCAGCGCCATTTTAAAACCGGCGATTGTTGCAAACGAACCCGATCAAATAAACAAATAAAATATATTTCTGGCAGGTTCGGTAAATTTGCAAAAAGCATGCTGCACATCTAAATAGTAACAATCAAACACCTTTATAATGAAAAAGCATACACACATCGTCTTCCTGCTGGCACTCGCGTTGCAGGCTCATTGTTTGCGGGCACAATCTACCCGTACGGAAAAAGATTTGCTGGGGGAAAAACAAATTCCATCTACGGCCTATTATGGCGTACAAACCGCACGTGCGTTAGAAAACTTCCAGGTAAGCGGTGTGCCTACCAAATTTTTCCCGGATTATGTAAAAGCTTTTGCCATGGTAAAGCTGGCAGCGGCAAGGGCAAATACAGAGGTGGGAAGAATGAAGCCGGAAAAACTGGCGGCCATCGAGAAGGCATGCCAGGCAGTAATGGATGGTAAATACCATGATCAGTTTCTCGTAGATATGTACCAGGGCGGCGCAGGAACTTCGGCCAATATGAATGCCAACGAAGTGCTGGCCAATATTGCGCTGGAAATGAGTGGTCACAAAAAAGGCGAATACCAGTATATAGAACCGCATGATGATCTCAACATGGGTCAATCGACCAACGATGTGTACCCGACAACGCTGCACGTGGCCATGATCCTGCACAACGATAAAGTGATCAGGGAAGCAAAAGCATTGTCTGCCGCATTCCACAAAAAAGGCGACGAATTTGCGAATATCCTGAAAATGGGCCGTACCGAAGGACAGGATGCGGTACCCATGACGGTAGGACAAGAATTCCACGGCTTCGGCAATCAGCTGGACGGCGCAATCGATGCACTCACCAAATCAGAAGCCTATTTATATGAAGTGAACATGGGCGCGACAGCAATTGGCACAGGAATTACCGCCTCACCGGGATATGCGGAAAAATGCGTGGCACAACTGGCAAAAATCACCGGCAAACCGATGGTGCTTTCGCACGACCTGATTGCGGCTACCAGTAGCATGCAGGCGTTCGTAATGTATTCATCTGGTTTGAAAAACCTGGCGGTGACCCTATCCAAAATCAGCAGCGATCTGATCTTCCTCACCTCCGGTCCCCGCGCCGGTATCTTCGAAATCAACCTGCCGGCATTGCAGCCTGGCTCCTCTATCATGCCCGGCAAAGTAAACCCGGTGATGGCCGAACTAATGAACGAAGTCTGTTTCAAAGTGATCGGCAACGATGTAACGGTAACCATGGCATCACAAGATGGGTTGTTGCAATTGAATGCATACGAACCTGTAGTAGCAGTGGCTATTATGGAGTCACAGGGGCTATTCTTTAAAACCTTACCGCTGTTCCGCGCCAATTGCATCGAAGGTATTACGGTCAACAAAAAAGTAGTGGACAACTACATGAACCGAAGTGTAGGTATTGTGACCGCATTAAACCCCGTACTTGGTTATGAAAAAACAACAGAGCTTGCAAAAGAAGCGTTGGAAACCAACAAGGGTATCCTGGAACTGATACGGGAGAAGAAATTACTTACCGAAGACCAGATCAAAAAACTGATGGATCCTAAAGAATTAACCAGCGTCAAATAATTTCGCCACAATAATCACATTTAATTCATCCAAAACATTTTTTATGAGACGTATCATTTATACCCTGCTGTTATCCGCGTTTACATTGACTGCGTTTGCACAAAACAGCAAATTACCCAGGGTAAAAATTCTGGCCACCGGTGGTACTATTGCCGGTGTGGGTAATTCGGCAGATCGTGCCGGCTACAAAGCGGGCGCATTACCGATCGACGAATTGCTCAATGCGGTACCTGAGATACATAAGATCGCAAATGTTACCGGTGAGCAGATTTCTTCTGTAGGCAGCCAGGACATGACAATAGATATTTGGAAAAAACTGGCGGTGCGCATCAACGAAATCTTCGCCAAAAATGAAGCAGACGCTATCGTAATCACACACGGTACCGATACCCAAGAAGAGACTGCTTATTTCCTCGATCTGACCACCGGGCATAAAAACGCAGTGGTGATTACAGGCTCTATGCGTCCCGCAACAGCAATCAGTGCAGATGGTCCCAAAAACCTCTATGATGCAGTTGTCGTGGCCGCTGATCCAAACAGTAAAGGCCGCGGCGTACTGGTTTCGTTCAACGAAAATATTTTCGATGCGCGTGATGTGGTAAAAACAAATTCTACGCAGACCGACGCATTTACTTCGCCTAACGGCGGCCCGATCGGCCAGGTGTATGATGGCAAAGTGCAATACTACTTTAGTTCTATCCGCGAAGTAAATGTGGGCACACCATTTAAAGTATCTGCCAATACCCAAATGCCGCGTGTCGACATTATTTACATGTATGCAGACGCCACAGCAGATCTCATTAATGCGTCGGTTAACACGGGCGCCAGGGCCATTGTGATTGCCGGGGTGGGCAACGGCAATTTCAACAAAGCGTATATGGATGCTATTGCAGATGCGGTGAAAAAAGGAGTAATCGTATGTCGTGCCACCCGCTGTGTAAGTGGCCGGGTTGTACTCGAAGACGAAGTAGATGACCATGCGCTGGGCACAATTGTCAGCGACGATCTGAATCCGCAAAAAGCACGGATACTGTTGATGCTGGGAATGCTCAATACAAAAGACAAAGCGCAGTTGCAAAAGTATTTCTTTCAATACTAAATAGTTCATCTGTCACAGGTGAACATTGGATGGAGTGCGCCGGATCATGTGCGTTTTTTTCCGGCGCCTACTCCTTCTAAAATCCAGGATGCCTCATTGAGATCATATCCCACAATTTTTGGCGTATGCGGCCTTACAACAAGTGCCTGCGATGTTCTATACTACTGGGAGTTATAACGGTTATACTAAGCGTTATTATCCCCACAACGCTATATGCACAAAGCGATTCGGTGATTAAAAAATTGCCCAACGGTACCGATGGTCTGGTATTTTATGCGAAACCAATCGACACGATACTGGTCGATAAAAAAAGTGAATTAGCACCAAACGAATTTGAAGGAACTTATTCTACATTCCGCATTGGATTAGGGTATATCGGCGACTACACCGCTTATTCAGAGAGCAGTACTTTTAAACGTCAGATGGATTCGGCAAACATCGACCTCAAACCCATGTTCAAAACGAGAGATTTCCGTATACTGGCCAGTGGTCGCTTTCTTAAAACGAAAAGATACCTCGCCTGGAAATTTGCCTACATGTTTGACGGTGACAAAAACGTTTGGCTGGTGCGCGAAACCGGCGTCACAATCGGTGTACCAGAATTATTCGGCCATATTTTTATCGGTCGTACCAAAGAAGGCTTTTCAATGATCAAGGTGATGAATGGCCACTCCGGAATTACCAACGAACGCCAGATGGCGCTGGATCCGATTCCGATTCTTGCCGACGGCATCAAATGGTTTGGCTATATGCCGAAAACACGCATCTTCTGGAACCTGGGATATTTTAACAACGTCACTGCAAAAAATCAGAGTTTTGCGACATTCCAATGGCAGTATGTTGCGCGAATTGGCTGGATGCCTATCAACAATCCTGATAAAAAAACAGTAATTCACCTGGCGGCCAATCTGCGTTATGGCAAACCGAAGGATGGGCAGTTCGCCATCAAATCAAGGCCAGAGTCCAATCCTACACCGCAACTCATTAACACCGGCACTTTTGTGGCCGATCACTCGAGTCATCTGGGCTATGAAGCTTTCTTTACCAAAAACCGCTTTACGATTGGTTCGGAAGCAATGGTGCATAATTTCTATTCTAAAGACTCGGGAAATCACAGTTTTGCCGGCGGTGACCTGATCATTAGTTTTTTCTTTACTAAAAACAACCGCCCGTATAACACCACTGGAAGCATATATGGTTTTGTTCCCGTAGAAAAATCTATTTTTCATCATGGCATTGGAGCGGTAGAAGGCGTGCTGCATGTTTCCACATTCAATCTCAACAATGGCAATATCAAAGGTGGGCAAATGACTCGCATCACGCCAATGATCAATTGGTATCCTACCAAGATTTTACGTTTCGAATTTATTTACGGTTATGGTATCCTCGACCGTTACGGCATGAAAGGCAATGTCAATTTCTTCGAATCCAGGGTTCAGATAACGATGATGTGATCTTCGTGAAATCAGTATCCTCGTCTCGATCCCGCCAAGAGCAAGCTGTCTTTATAAGATTGGCTTATTATTGTTTCACTAATTTCCCTTGTTGCACGTACCCTTTACTATCGGTAAACCTGTAGAGGTACATGCCCGGCGAAAAGGATTGCAGCGAAATTTCAGTATGGCCTTTTACTAAAGTTTGTTGTAAAAGTATCTTACCCGTAATGTCTGTAAGCTGCAACAGCATTGCATTTGACAGCAGATTGTTTATTTGTAAAATATCGGTAACCGGGTTGGGATAAACGCTGATCTCCTGGTTATTTTTTACGGTATTGGCGACCGCCAGCGGCCAGCATTGCGGATCATCGGGGCCGCTGCAACCGTTGCTGTCCACTTTGATGATCCAGCCCCGTTGGGTAGGATTACCATAAATGTTTCTATAATCGTACGCTTGACCCACCATTACAAAACCACTGTCTGGAGCGGATTTCATA